>FTEZ01000171.1_pt1 | contig 40088 bp, 38 predicted proteins | sample 1640331 | NCBI WGS metagenome assembly FTEZ01 (sample SAMEA3914816, study PRJEB12502) | metagenome | biome: forest; material: soil | place: USA | collected 2011-09-16 | depth 0.3 m
AAGTGGGCGCGCCGACACGGCGTCGAACGGCGGTTCATCCAACCTGGCCGGCCGATGCAAAACGGCTTCGTGGAGCGCTTCAACCGAACGTATCGAGAGGAGGTGCTTGACTGCTACGTGTTCGAAACGCTGAGCGAGGTTCGCCAGATGACGGCGGAATGGATCACGCGCTACAACGAGATCCGCCGGCACGAGTCCCTCGGCAATCTCTCCCCGCGGCAGTACTTGATGGCAAAATCCCTTTAGCCCTCTACTTCTGAGTGGTCCGGAAAAACGAGGGGGTTACACTTCCACGTTGCCCGTGCGCGCCACGACCATCAAAGGCGTTTCGCCCTCGCGGTTCGTCGCATTCGGATTGGCGCCGCCGTCGAGCAGGACTGCGATGACGGGCGCCGCGCCGACAATCGCGGCTTCGGATAGCGCGAACGCGCCAAACTCGTTCTGCGCGTCGACACTGGCGCCGGCTGCGATCAGCTCTTTCGAGAGGTCGGCGTCGCCGTTGTGTGCGGCCCAGAGGAGCGCGGTCGTGCCGTCCGGTGCGCGGGTGTCGACGTCGGCGCCTCGCTTGAGCGCCGCGATGGCCGCGGCGCGATTCCCCGACTCAGCCGCGTCAAGCAGTGAAACTTCTGTGTTCTCGACGAACACGGAGGCGCCTCCAAGGCGGGCGCTCAACAGCGCCCAGGCCCCGAGGCCAGCGACAAGAACAGTCGCGACCACGAGACCCGCGAGCCTGGCGTTCACGCAGAACGCATCACACTAACGGATCGCGAAGCCCGCGCGCGGATCGAATTCCTTGCCGTCGCCGCGCGTCGCCTTCGTCCACGCGGCTGCCGGACGCCCATCCTTCATCGGGTGACCGGTAATCTTGACCTCGGTGCCGGGTGAAAAGTCGCTCTTGCGGATGCCGGCACGCGTCAGCGTGCTCGGCCCTTCGGCTTCGAAGCCCCAAGTCGTGACCTTGCCGTCGGCATTCTTCACATCGACGAGTAACCAAGAGTGCGGGTTGGTGTATTGGAATTCCTTGACCACGCCGGTCAAGGTAACCTCCTTCTGGTCGTCGAACATCACCGCCGAGTGGTGAGCGAAGCTCGGCGCGGCGACGAGCGTCAGAAAGCCGCCGAGCGCACAACGCAAGACTGTCCTCATTGCCGATTTCCTCAAACTACTTTTTGTCGTCTTTGCCGGTGAATGTGAAGTTCTTGAAATCCGACGTGCCGGTTTCCGTCTGCGTCACGACGTTGTTCTGGTTCTCGCCGCAATCCCAGTAGCGGATTCGCAGACTTTTGTCTTCGTTCGCCAACTTTTTCAAGAAGATTCGCACGTACCAAGGTTGAACCAGGGCCGGCGGATCGTACGTCCAGACGTCGACGGTCATCGTGTCGGCCGCAGTCTTCTGCCAGATCTCGACGTTCTCCACCTGCTCCGAATAGAACGGCTGCATGCGCTGATACTGCCCGGCGTGCATGCTGTTCGTGTGGATCACGAGCTTATCGCCGTCCCAGAAGCCGATGGAGTCCCCTTCCCACAACGGGTAGGCGTCCTCGGCCGGAGTGTGGTCGCGGCCGTCCGTGTAAATTCTGCGGATCTCGTTCTGCTGCTCGGTGATGAGCCACGTCTGCTGAGGCGTAACGATGGACTCTCTGAGAAAAGGCTCCGACAGCCAACGCGGCATGCCGGCCGGCTCGCATTTGCTCAGCGGGTCGAACTCGATTCCGCGGCGCAAACGATCCATTTTTTCGCGAAACAGCTTCTGATGTTCCGGCGTGAGCTTCGCCGTCGGCAGGACGTCCATCGCACCCTGGTCCGGATCCCAAAAGAAAAAGAGTGATGATCGGGTCCAGACACCGGTCCAGTCGGGGATCGTGCGCGCCGTCAGCGCCGCGCCGCCGCTGGCTTGTTTCTTCAGGTAATCGTATAGACCGCGCGCAGTTTTTTGCTCGATACCGAGATCGATCATGCGCTGCTTCTCGGCCGACGGCGGAGGCGCGCTGCGCTGTGCGATCGCGGTGGCAGTGGCAACCAGAACGCCGATTGCGACGACGGCGTGCCAGTGGCGGATTCTGCGCGAGATCACCTATCTTCTCCCCTCGAGTCGCCTAGAAGTTGACGCGGAAACTTACGCCGAATTCTCGCGGCCGACCCGGGTCGAGCACGTTCGTGGTGCCGGTGGTCGTGAAGAAGTTGCTCGCGCCGATCAAGTAGTACTGGTTCATCAGATTCGTTCCGAACAGCGCGATGTTCCAGCGGTCCTTGGCCGCGTTGAATTGGACACGAGCGTTGAGCAATCCCCACGCCGGCAGGTTCTCGAAGTCGAGCTCGGTGATGTTGCTACGCATCTTATCCGTGTGCGAGTAGTCCACGCTCGTCGTTAGGCTGGCCCCGTTGGAAAGCGGAGCCTCGTACCGCAACCCGAGGGCGACTTTCAACTTCGGTGCTCGCTGCATCTCCGATCGACGACCGTTGCATGAGTACTTGGCAATGTTTTGCGGAGTCAGCAACGCCGGGTTCGTGGCTGTGACCGCGGGATCATTCTTGCCGTCGCAGAGATTCGGCACGACCAAAGCGCCCAAGAAAAACGGTACGCCATAGATCTGTCCGAGCACGTTGTTGTCGACGTCGACATAGTGGGAGTCGAGCGACGACAACGACGCGTTAAACTGCAGCCGATCGCTAACCACAAACTGTGTTTCGAGCTCGAGACCGGAGATGTCTGCCTTGCCGGCGTTCTGCGTCAGCACGTCAACCGTCGCGCTGCCCGGTACGAGGAGCCTGAACTGGAGGTCGTCCCAGCTCGTGTGAAATATCGTTGGATTCACACGCACGCGGTGGTTGGCGAACTCCATGCGTGCACCGAACTCAGTCGTCCAGGCTTTCTCAGGTCCAAAGCGTCGGCTGGTCGTGCCGGACATGCCCACACTAAGACCGCCCGCGCGAAAGCCCTTGGACATCTTGCCGTACAAAAGCACATCCTTCGTGGCCTGGAAGTTCAGGCCAACTTGCGGCGAGGTGTCTTTGTAAGTTCCAGACGGGTCCCCAACGATCGTGTCCTCCTCCGTGTGGCGCACGCCCAGCGTGCCTTCCAGCCGATCGGTGAACCCGTAACCGACCTGGCCGTAGACGGCGGTCTGCTTGTCTTCCGGCGGCGTGGACGAGCCGGGTATGGACATGAGGCCGAGCCCCAAGAGGCTGGTCCCTCTGCCAGGCTTGTCGTTGAAATAGTAAATACCCGTCGTCCACGAGAAACGATCGGACTTCGTTCGACCGGCAAATCGAAACTCTTGACTGAACACGTCGTTTTGAGTCGTCGAGGCGAAACCGAGGATCGAGAGATTCGACAGATCAAAGTCGGTGCTGGCAGCCGACTCGGACGAAGTCTGCGCACTGATCGACTTGAACGTGAAGCGATCCGACACGTCGTACTCGACCACGACCTGCGCGACCTTGGAGTCGGACGTCGCATAGTCGGGAAAATTGTAGCCGAACACCTCATAGCGGCCCGTCGACAGCACCGCGTTCGAATATTGTTGCCCCCCGTTTGAAAAGCCGGCGAGCTGCACGAACTGGGCCGTGTTGTCGAAGCCAAACAGCGTCGAAGCTCGGCCGTTATTGTTCTGGCGTACCTCTTCGAGCTTCGCATCGATTGTGAGCCGGTCACTGGGGTGCACACGCACCTGCACGCGACCGAACTTCTGGATGTTTTGGCCGCGCTCGACGTCGTTAAGATTGTCGTGAACGTAGCCGCCGTGCTGCTGCGTAGCAAACGCGAAGCGCGCCGCTACGATGTCGCCGAATGGCACGTTGAGTACGCCTTCGAGGTCCTGGCGATCGTAATTTCCCGCCACGGCAGCGACCGAGCCGCCGATGTCGCCGAAGGTGGGCTTGGCCGTCACGTACTGGATGGCCCCGCCGATCGTGTTGCGACCGAACAGCGTACCCTGCGGTCCACGCAGCACCTCGACTCGCTGGACGTCGAAGATGCCAAGAATGTTGTTCTGATTCGCGTAGACGTCATCAACGTACACGCCGACAGCCGCCTGCGGCTGACCATCTTGGCCGATGCCTCGGATCGCGTAGCCGCCGCGCGCGAAAGCGCCGCCCGGTTGGGTACCCACGACCAAGTTGGGTACGAACGCACTCATTTCGAGCAAATTACTCGCGCCCTGTTCGCGCAACTGTTCCGCCCCGAAGGCAGTCACGGAAATAGGGGTCTTCTGCAGCGACGTCTCGACGCGCTCGGCAGAAACGATGATCTCCTCAAGCTGACCTGGAGCCGCAGGCTGCGCGCCCGCAGCCGCAGACAAGCCCAGCCCGAGCGCTGCTCCAGCAACAGACAGGTATCGCGGACGATTCATATGCATAACCCCCCCGGGTCTTCTGACGTTAGGCCGTGCCTCGAACCGACTCGCGGTCACGGTGCGCCCGGTGTCGAACAGCCACCCAGCGGTGCGCCTTAAGGTGCGCAGGTTGGGTAGTCCAAGCACCAGCACTGTTCTTTGCGCCATAGTCACGCGAATGTTCTCAGAATTCAAGTTCTGTTGAATAGGTCGACAACGAGGAAGGATGGACCGCCCTCTAGATCGGGGCGGCGGCGCGCAAAATGGCCAGCGACGCCCTGCCTAGTCGCTATGTAGCGAAAACGGTGGGAGCCGTGATCCGGATGCCCGACGTTTACAACGGATCAGCGCGGCACGATCGGCGCCTTCTTCGAGCGGCCCCACAGGATGAAGACGATCAGCGCCAGGAGGACGAAGTTGAGCGGAGTCATTGCTGCTTCGCCGCGCGAAACGTGAAAGCCGATAGCAAGGATCTGCAACGCCGTAGCGGCCATCGCCGTTATCACCGTGAGGCGCGGCATGATGCGGGTGAGCGAGGGCAACAGCATGCCCAGGCCGCCTGCCAAGTCGATTAGGCCGATGGTTCGGACGAAGGCTTCAGGATATTCGCCCGTCCACGCCATCATCTTCGACAGGTCCGCAATGGGGGTGCTCAGCTTGATGAAGCCGATCATGCAAAAGGCGACGGCAACGAGCACCTGTGCAATCCACAGGCTGATATTCAGAAGTTTGGAACTGCTTGGCACGGCTTGAACTGTGTAATTCACGCAAAGTCTCCTTAGCGTTGTGGTTGACCAGGCGCAGGGCGCTGCGGCGGAGATGGAAGGTCGCCTACCGGCGGGATCGGCGGCAAACCGTCGAGCAGCGACTTGTAGAAGTCCGAGTTTTGCTCGCACATGTATTCGGACACGCGGCTGTATTCCGGGCGCAGGGCGTGCTTCGCCACCATCTTCCAAGGGCCGGTGAAGAGGTCGGGATCCTCCAGGGTGGACGCGATCTCGAGCGTGTCGTAGTCGATTCGACGGATGCGCTCGACCAGGCGCAGCTTCGTCGAGTGCTTGAAGCCTCCGGTGAACGCACCTTCGTCCACGCCCACCCCCGTCTTCGGACTGAAGCCACGCGTGTCGACGACCAACGTGTCGCCGTCCCACGTCGCGACGGAGTCTCCGAGCAACGAGAGCTTCTCGCCAATCATCACGTCTTCGGAATGCTCGGCCCCTATCTGAAAGATGCGATACAGGTGCATCCGCTCGATCAGTTGCACGACGGTAGTGGGTGTCTGCACGATCTGGAAGTTGTACGCCGGACCGTAGTAGACCGGCACGGATCTCACGCCGCATCCCGCTCCTACTTCGTAGGGATCGTTCACAATCCGCAGGCTCTGTTCGAGTCCCGGCTTCGGCGTAGGCCTCGCGAGACCAGAAGTATTGCCGTTGAGTCCCCAGCCGCCGCCAAACCAGACACCCTGAAGGTCCGGTTTGCCATCAGGCGTCCGAGGTATGGGGCGCGGTCCGTTCGTCTCGGTCACGGCGGTTGGTTTGGTCCCTCGCACTACGAGCGTCACCGCGCGGGTCACGACCTCCCCGTTCGGCCCGCCCTCGGTCCGCAAGGTGTATGTCGTTGTCGCGGACGGTGACAAGCGCAGGGTTCCCCGCGCCTGGACACGACCGATGCCCGGCGACAGCGTGCTGTTCGTCGGGTTCTCCGTGCTCCACGTGATGTGCGCCGATTCGCCAGAATTGATGGTCGACGGGTCGATCGTCAGCTCCACGATGCGAGCCACCGGACATGGAAAGGGCTCCGGCAAATTACAACTGCGAGCCGCGCTCCGACCCGCCGCCGGCTGTGCACCTTGCGCCCAAACGGTCGGCTCTAAGCCGCACACCGTTAGCAGCAAGGTCAAAACGGTCGCTCGATTGAATCCTTGAATTGCCATCGGCACGCTCCGTTAGGTACGAATGGTTCGCCCGTCAGGCAACTGAATCGCACGAACGAGCAAGGCGGGACGACCGTTCCGCGTCGGACTGCCAACGGCTGTCACCTTGTCGCCCACTTGCATCGTGGTCTGCGACCATCCGCTATCGAGCAAGGTAACGAGCGGTTGTGCTTCGAGCATCCACTCCACCTGCTTGCCATCTTCACCAGTGACCGCAAGGTAGAACAGGCTGTGCGGATTCTTGAGCTCGATGCGCGTCACGACACCCGTTATCGAGATCGTGCGTCCCAAGTCGTACATCGCCATTGAGTGGTGGGCCGACGTCGGCACCGACATCGCGACCAACCAGACCAGCACACTGACACGCAACGCATTAACCCTGCTGCTTCTCATGCTGGCTCGCTCTTAGACAGTCCCGCGACGACTGTTTTATCTTCATGAGATTTCTCCTTGATTTCAACTTTTTTTGAATTCAGGCAGCTGACTGGCTGGGGTTAGGTCTTCGAAGGACCGGCCCTGGCATTTTTTTTCGCGCCTGGGGCGCCGCATTCGTCTTGCGAGGGCTGCCAACGCCGCCCCTGTCGGGCCCTTAGCCACCCAAATGTTCTAGAATGCTGGCACTCGGAACAGCACGATGCTTGTACCAGCAGCGCCGCGAAGAAATACGCGAGAACGCCGCTCCATTCGAACTAGGGTTGGACCATGCCTAAGGCCACGAAAAGAGTATCCACGACAGCCAAAGCTCGGCACCCCGAACCGGTGAAGGACTCTTTCGGCCCCGCGCTGAACAAGGCGCGCCGGATTCGCCATCTAACGCTCAATGAATTGGCGGATCGCATCGGATGCTCGCCCAGCGCTCTGTCCAAGATCGAAAATCAAAAGGCGTCACCGTCCTTTGGCATGGTCTATCGAATCTGCCAAGCGCTTCGCATGGATGTGACGACATTGCTCGCAAACCCCACGCCGCCGCGGGCGATTCTCACGAAGGCAGGTCGCCATGCCATATATCACGCCATCGGAATGGAGTTCCAAGTGCTGGTGCGGGCGACGCCGGAGCACCGGATGGAAGTCAACATCGTGGATATCGCTCCGGGCGTTTACTCAGGCGAACCGATAGAGCACGGCCCGGGCGAGTTGCTCGGTTTGGTCTTCGAGGGGAAGCTCAAACTGATCGTTGACGGCAAGACGTACAACGCGGAGCCAGGGGACTCGTTCGCTTTTTCGTACGACCGGCCTCACAGCTTCGGCAACGCCACCACGCGCCCGACCCGCGTGCTGTTCGTTCTGGCCCCGCCCGTCGACTTTGCGTCCCGATCGCGCGCAGGCAAAAGCAAATGACACTCAAGCGCTCGAGAGTCCGTCCTCCAACAAACTTCCTGGACTGAGCGACCGCGATAACCCGCCGCGCCACCTAGCTCTGCCGCGAGCTTGGTGTCCACCTGCGACCTCGCCTTCGGTGATCGCGCGCCCTCGACCGGCGCCGACATGCGCGTCCTTTCGGCGCGTGGTAGTTCCATTTTTCATGACTACAGAGCAACATTGCATGAATGGAGGTCGGCACGCCCCTCCTCCTGCGAATAACAGACGATGGCGTCCAAAGGGACTTCATCTGGGGGAACCGCAATGCCCAATCGACGAGACGTGGTCAAAACGGCGATCAGCCTTTCCGCCTTACCACTGATGGGTGGCGCACTCGCGTCTCACACCGACGCCTTCATGGGAGGTGGCTTGTGCGACGTGCTTGTCGACGAGCGCAACGACGCCAGCCGCGCATTCGGCCGGAGCGCTGACGCGCGCGGACTCACCGTGCATTCGGCGCGCGGGGACTGGTCACCGTTGTGGCTCACACGCCTCGATCGCGAATGGCGTGTTCAACCCGCAGCGATCGCTGGCGTGACCTATCACGGGCCACTGTTCACCTTCGAGCAACTCGCGCGACCCCGCGGCATGAGGCTGGTCTTCGTCGCCGAGCTGCGCCGCTATCGCAACGGCGCTGCGTCGTTGCGCGTGAGCGGCCCGACTGCAACCGCGATGCGCGCCGAGCAGGCGGTGGGCCTCGATGACGAGACCTGGGGTGCTTCGATGGGTGAGATCTTGGTCGGACTCTCCGCCAACAGCTGGCGTCCCCCCGCCAGTCGCGCGGAAGTGACCAACGGCATCGAAGCGCCCCTTTCGACGGAGCGCGCTGAACCGATCTACGCCTGGATGATTGCCCCGGCCGCGCGCGCGCCGCGGTTCGTCTGACGGCGCGGGTACTCGAACCATAGAGGAGAGCAAAGATGGCGATACTGCCGCCACAGGTCAGCGCCGAGACGTTCGCCGAAGCGCTGCGCAAGTTCCAAGCCGTCGTCGGCGCGGAATGGGTTTTTACTACGGACGAGGACGTGGCGCTCTATCGGGACTCGTACTCGCCCGCCTGGGGCCAGGGCGACGAGAAGTTGGCCTCGGCGGCCGTCGCACCGGTATCGACCGATCAGGTCGCGGCGATCGTGCGTATCGCTAACGAGCACCGAATTCCGCTGTATCCCATCTCCACCGGCATGAACCTCGGCTACGGGGGGTCGGCCCCGGTGCTATCGGGCAGCGTCGTCGTCGATCTGAAGCGGATGAACAAGATCGTCGAGATCGACGACGCTCGCGGCTACGCGATCGTCGAACCGGGTGTCTCCTATTTCGATTTATATCGTTACATCGAGGATCACCGGCTGAACGTCTGGATCGACACACCCGATCCGGGCTGGGGTAGCGTCATTGGCAACGCGCTGGACCATGGCGTGGGCTATACCTATGGCGCCTACCGGGACCACTTCTATTCGCATAGCGGCATGGAGGTCGTGCTGCCGACCGGCGATATCATTCGCACGGGCATGGGCGCACTCCCCGGCGCAAAGAGCTGGGGCGAATACCACTACGGATTCGGTCCCTATGTGGATGGGCTGTTCTCGCAAGGCAGCGCGGGCATCGTCACGAAAATGGGCATCCACTTGATGCCGGCACCCGAAGCCTATTTGTCATGCATGGCGCGCGTCCCGCGCCGCGACGACATCATCCCTCTAGTGACTGAGGTGAACCGCCTCGAGCACGCAGGCTTGATCGGCATGCCGAACTACGGTTCACCGTGGTCAGCCTCGCGGGACCCCGCGCTGCAAGCATTGGTCGCGCGCCCCACCGGTTGGAATGCCGTCGAGGTCGACCGTTTCGTCGTCGCTGCCGGCAAGCCGTATTGGGAGGTGAACCTGCAGTTCTACGGTCCGGAGAAGACGAACGCCTCCAACTGGGAATACGCCAAGGCGAAGATCTCCGCCGCCGTTCGTGGCGCCACCTTCGAAGAGGTCGAGCGCCTCAAGTTTCCGCTGACCGAAGAGCAAAAGCACACCGCTCGCCATCGCGTCGCCATTGGCGTGCCGAATCTTGAGATCTTCTTCATCGGCGCCCGCTCGGACTTCAATCCCACTCCGAGCGACGGCCACGTCTGGTTCTCGCCGGTGATCCCGAAAAGCGGCGAGGCGATTCTGGATTTTCAGGAAACCATGTCCAAAGCCGTGCGCGAAGCCGGAGGCTTTCCTGGCGGTTTCGGCGGGTACGGGCCGTTTTCTGCCCCTGCGACCTGGATGTACCGAACCTTCGTCATGATTTCGGGGTTGCCGGTGGCTCGTAACAACCCGGAGTTCAACAAGCACACCCGCGATCTGTTCACTCACTTGATCGATGTGGCTGCGACAAAAGGCTGGGGTGAATACCGCACCCACCCGCTTTTCTACGACAAGATCATGAGTACCTACAACTTCAACAACAGTTCCCTGTTGCGCTTTCACGAGCGTATCAAGGACGCCATCGACCCCAACGGCATCATCTCTGCCGGCCGCAGCGGGATTTGGCCGAAGTATCTTAGGAAGGCATAGCGATGACGAAACGACGAGCGCTTATCGCAGCAGTGATTCTCGCCGCCACGGGCTCGGCCAGTGGCCAAGACATCGGCACGGCGCCGACCTTTGCGCCGCTCTACGATCACACGACACTGACCACGGGGCGTGCAGTCTTCACCTACTGGTGCTGGAACTGTCATGGCGAAGGGCCCGGCAAACCCGGGACCGTCGCCTTGGCGGCACGTTACAAGGGAGCCCTGCCGGCCTTGCTCACGGAGCGGACCGACCTTAGCCCCGAGCTGGTGAAAGGCTATGTGCGGACCGGATTATCCATCATGCCGCACTTCCGCAAGACGCAAATCTCCGACGCGCAACTCAAGGCTCTCGCCGACTATCTGGCTCGGAAGAACTAGACACCGTCGAGCGATGGTATCAGGTGGAAGACGCTCCGATGTCTAGCCTGATCCGATACGACGTGGTCGATCGCGTCGCGGTTCTCGCGATCGATAACCCCCCTGTCAACGCGTTGAGCACGTTGCTACGGGACGCGATCGATCGCAACGTCGCGCGCGCCGCATTCGATGACGCCGTCGACGGGATAGTGCTGATCGGCGCGGGATCGACGTTCATCGCCGGCGGCGATATCAGATTTTTCGACACCGTGAGAACCACCGCCGACTCGATGAGGCGATCGGAAAGTACGCACGCGATCCTGCGTCGCTTGGAGGACTGTCCGAAGCCCCTGGTCGCCGCGATTCGCGGCAACGCGCTCGGTGGCGGTAACGAAGTCGCGATGGCTTGCCACTACCGCGTCGTCAGCGCCGACGCAAACATCGGGCAGCCGGAGGTCCTGATTGGTCTGATCCCGGGAGCCGCGGGCACGCAGCGTTTGCCGCGCCTGATAGGTCCCGAGCTCGCCATCCGCATGTGCGCGAACGGCAAGCCGATCTCCGCACAGGAGGCTCTCGCCGCCGGTCTCGTCGACGAGATTGCGACCGGCGAGCTGCGTGCCGCAGCGATCCTCTTCGCGGCCGCGCGCGCCGCCCGCGGCGAGAGGCGCAAGACGCGCGAGCTTACGTACCGGATCCTGGATGGAGCGCGGGCACACCACGCGGCAGAGGCCGCGCGAGCCACCCTCGCGAAAACAGCGAAAGGCACGCGCGCTCCGTACGCCGCGCTCGAGGCCATCGAGTACGGCATAGAACACACATTCGACGAAGGCTCGCTGCGCGAACGCGAACTCTTCGCCGAGTGTCTCGTGTCCACGGAATCCAAGGCGTTGCGGCATCTGTTCTTCGCAGAACGGGAGGCGGCCAAGATCCCTGACGTGCCGAGAGACACGGCGGCGAAGGCCATCGAGCACGCCGCGGTCGTCGGTGCGGGGACCATGGGCGGCGGCATTGCGATGACCTACGCGAATGCCGGCATCCCGGTGTTGCTGAAGGACGTGGACCAGAAGGCGCTCGACCATGGCATGGAGATGATTCGCAAGACCTACGAATCCTCGGTCGCCAAGGGAAAGTTGGCGCCCGACGCGTCGGCGAGGACGCTCGCGCTGATCACACCGACGAGGAGCTATGACGGTTTCGATCGCGCGGACATCGTGGTCGAAGCGGTGTTCGAGAACATGGACCTGAAGAAGACCACGTTCGCGGAACTCGGCCGCGTCACACAGCCGGATTGCATTCTCGCGTCGAACACCTCGACGCTGGACATCGACCAGATCGCTGCGGCCAGCGGGCGGCCAGACAAGGTCCTCGGCCATCACTTTTTCAGTCCCGCGCACGTGATGAAGCTGCTCGAGCTCGTCCGCGCGAAGCACACGAGCGCGGAAACGATTGCGACATCGCTGAAGCTCGCGAAGCGGCTCGGCAAGGTCGGCGTGGTCGTCGGCAACTGTTTCGGCTTCGTCGCCAATCGGATGCTCGCGTATTACATGCGCGAGGCGTATCTACTGCTCGAGGAGGGCGCGGGCGCGCCGCAGATCGACAAGGCGCTCACCGACTTCGGGCTGCCGATGGGACCGTTTGCGATGCAGGACGTGGCGGGCATCGACGTCAGTGCGCGCATTCGCCAGTACCTGAAATCGATCGGCAAGACACGCGCGGAAGGGCCGCAGTCCGAGGTGATGGATCGGCTGTACGAGCTCGGCCGCTACGGTCAGAAAACCGGCGCGGGTTGGTATCGCTACGAAGGGGGCAGTCGCACACCGATCGCGGACGCGTTGATCGACGAACTGGCGGCGAGAGAAGCAGCAAGGCGCGGGATCGCCCGGCGCACGATCGACGATCAGGAAATCGTTGCGCGCGTCACAACGGCGCTCGCGAACGAGGGCGCGCGCGTCCTCGCGGAGGGCTTCGCGATTCGCCCCGGTGACATCGACGTGATCTACGTGTACGGCTTCGGCTTCCCGCGCTATCGGGGCGGGCCACTGTTCTACGCCGATACGATCGGCTTGCCGACCGTGCTCGAGCGCGTTGCGCATTACCGCACGCAATTCGGGGACTATTGGACTCCGGCACCGCTGCTCGAGAGGTTCGTCGCCGAAGGCCACGGCTTCTACCCGGGCGCGTCTGTCAGCAAGCCGTCATGACGACTATTGCCGTAACGCAGCTCGAGCAGCGAGTGGGTCAAGAACTCGCGGTCGGTGACTGGCTCGAGATGACCCAGGACCGCATCGATCAGTTCGCCGAGTCGACCGGGGACCGGCAATGGATTCATGTCGACCCCGTTCGCGCCGCACAATCTCCGTTCAAAACGACGATTGCACACGGGTTCCTGACGCTGTCCCTCGTGAGCGTGCTGCTGCGAAACGCGATCACGATTACCGGCGTCCGGATGGCGATCAACTACGGGGTGAACCGCGTACGGTTTGTAACGCCGGTTCCCAGCACCGCTAAAGTCCGCGGACGCTTCACGCTTGCGGCGGTCGATCAGATGGGCGGTGGCACGCAGGCAGTCTGGGCGGTGACGATCGAATGTGAAGGCGAGCAAAAACTCGCATGCGTGGCCGAGTGGCTGGTTAGGTACTACCCAGACTGACGCTCGCGACATTGGCAGGAGCCAACAGACCCTCCACGTTATCGACTGAGACGCTATTCGGAGACACTCATGCGCAGCTGGGTGAAGTGTTTGACAATCGCGTGGGTGACCGTGTGCGACAGTTACGCACTCGCGCAAACACCCACCGCGGAACCGCATACCTACTCGGCGACGCAAAGCCACCGGGGGCGCGCGCTCTACGACACGCACTGCACGGCCTGCCACGGTACGGCTCTCGAAGGAGGTGCTGCGCCCGCACTTTCGGGTGACACGTTTCGCGTGGCGTGGTCACGACCGAACGTAACCGTCGACGATCTGCACTTCATCATCGCCACGACGATGCCGTTGTCGCGCGGCGGCTCGCTCTCCGATACGGAGTACCTCGACATCCTCGCCTACATCTTGCAGCGCAACGGCGTGCCTGCCGGCACGGAGGCGCTGACGAGCAGCCGCCAAGTGCTCGCCTCCATTCGAATGGCCAACGAAGGTACCGTTCGCCTGTCCGCCGCGCCGCTCTTCATCGAGGGCGATCGCGGGCTCTCTCCGCAAGGCACAGGGCCGAGCGGAATGGAATTGCTTCGAGCCGCCGACGATGGAGCAAACTGGCTCTATCACACGCGCGACTACCAGGGCACGCGCTACTCGCCCCTCTCGACCATCAACAGAAAGAACGTCGCGCATCTAGTCCCGAAGTGCATCTACCAGCTCGGGGTAGAGCCACCGTTCCAAAACGGGCCACTCGTCTACCGCGGCACCATGTACGTAAGCAGCGTGCATGCCACCATCGCCATCGATGCCGCCACATGCGAGACGATCTGGCGCCACGAGTGGAAGCCGCTCGATCGCGAGCTCTGGGTTCGCAACCGCGGCGTCGCGATCAAAGACGGCTACGTGGTCCGCGGCACGGCCGATGGCTATTTGATCGCGCTCGACGCTTTCGACGGGCGCTTGCTCTGGGCACGGCAAGTGGCCAACCCCTGGTTGGGCGAAACACTCACGATGCCGCCCATGATTTTCGGCGACCGCATTCTCATAGGCCCGGCCGGGAGCGAGAACGCCATCTCAGGTTGGGTAGGCGCCTTCCGGCTGCGTGACGGCGAGTCCATTTGGCGCTTCAACACGGTGCCCGGCGCCACGCGCGCGGGGAGCGAGACGTGGAAGAACCCGACGGGGATCCTGCTTGGAGGCGGCGCCGTCTGGACGCCGCTGAGCCTCGACGTCGAGCGGCGCGAGCTCTACGTCGCCGTGACGAATCCGGCCCCGGACCTCCCGGGCTACTTGCGGCCAGGCTCGAACCTGTACACGAACTCGATCGTTGCGCTCGACATCGACACGGGCAACCTTCGTTGGCACGAGCAGCTCGTGCCTGAGGACGATCACGACTGGGATCTCACGCAAGTGAGTCCCGTGTTCCGCACGCGCATCGGGGGCCAAGAGCGCAACGTCGTGACCGCCGTCGGCAAGGACGGTTTGCTCCACGTCCTCGATCGAATCACCCACGAGCGCTACTACTCAACGCCGGTCACTACGCGCTCCAACATCGATGCGCCCGTAACGACGGCAGGCGTCCACGCTTGCCCTGGCATCTTGGGTGGCGTGCAGTGGAACGGCCCTGCCTTGCATCAGGGCGCCGGCCTGCTCGTAGTTCCTGCCGTCGACTACTGCGCCACGTTTACCGCGGCCGAGAACGTTCGCCACGTCGACGGGCAGAACTACCTCGGCGGCCGAGCCGAGCTCGACGACGAGTGGGCGGGGTGGGTCACCGCCGTGAACACCGCCGACGGCAAGGTCCGCTGGAGGTATCGATCGTCACGCCCCATGGTCGCAGCGGTCACGACGACGGCCGGCGGCCTCGTGTTCACCGGCGAGCTCACCGGCCGTTTACTCGCACTCGACGTAAAGGACGGCAAGATCCTCTACGAGTTCCAAACCGGTGGGCCCATGGCAGGTGGGATCGTCACTTACGAAGTGGGAGGCAAGCAGTACGTGGCCGCGGCATCGGGCGGACCGCTACCGCGTTGGGTGAAAGACGGTCACGTCGGGGCGCCGTCGATCGTCGTCTTCGGGTTGCGCTGAGCGTCCTTGCGCGCCGTGAGCTCCGTGCGTCAAGACTGGCTCGATCGACACTCGGAGCCCGTGCTCGAGCCTACGCTGGCGATCGTGGACCCGCACCATCACCTCTGGGAGCGCCCCGGCTGGCACTATCTGCTACCCGAGTTGCTGGCAGATACGGGCAGCGGCCACAACGTCGTCGCGACGGTGTACGTGCAGGCGCGCGCAATGTACCGAGACGCTGGGCCCATCGAGATGCGGCCGTTGGGCGAGACGGAGTTCGCAAACGGCATGGCGGCCATGAGCGCCAGTGGGCTCTACGGCAAGACGAAAGTCGCGGCGGGGATCGTGGGACACGCCGACCTCACGCTCGGCGCTCGTGTGGAGGCCGTTCTGGAAGCGCACTTGCGCACTGCTGCCGGGCGCTTCCGCGGCATCCGCCACATTACGGCGTGGGATGCCGACTCGTCGATTCTCAACCCGAACTATCCCGCGCCACGCGGCCTGCTAGGCGACGAGACCTTCAGAGAAGGCTTCGCCGTTCTCGACCGGCTCGGACTCTCGTTTGACGCGTGGCTCTATCACCCACAGATCGACGAGCTGGCCGATCTCGCCGACGCGTTCCCGAATACGAAAATCGTCATCGATCACGTGGGCGGCCCCGTCGGCATCGGTGCCTACAGCGGCAAGCGCGACGAGCTATTCCCAACATGGAAGGCGTCGATCGAGTCGCTCGCGGCTCGCCCCAATTGCTACGTGAAGCTCGGGGGCTTAGGGCAAGACATCACCGGCTTGGGTTTCAGTCAGTGGCCCGAAGCCCCGGGGTCCGAGGTTCTCGCCACCGCGTTCCGTCCCCATATCGAGACCTGCATCGAGGCGTTCGGTCCCTCGCGCGCCATGTTCGAAAGTAATTTCCCTGTAGACAAGGTGTCGTACGGCTATTCCGTGTTCTGGAATGCCTGCAAGCTGCTAGCCAAAGGCGCGGGCGCTGACGAGAAGGCGGATCTCTTCTCCGAGACAGCGGCGCGATTCTATCGCCTCGAACTTGGCGACGCCGGGCGAGAACCATGACGAAGCCGACCGCCGCTCCCGAACCACCCGATTCGCAACGCAGCAAATCGATGGCCGTGCGCGCCATCGTCGCTTCAGCGGCCGGCACGACGATCGAGTGGTACGACTTCTTTCTATACGGCGTCGCTGCCGCGCTCGTTTTTCCTCAACAGTTCTTTCCGGCGTCCGATCCGTATGTCGGGACCCTCCTCGCATTCTCGACCTATTTCGTCGGCTTCATCGCTCGGCCTTTCGGCGCGGCGCTGTTCGGGCACTTCGGCGACCGGATCGGGCGCAAGGCGTCGCTGATCGCGACCTTGCTGCTGATGGGGGGAGCCACGGTCGCAATCGGCCTGGTGCCGAGCTACGAGAAGATCGGGATTTGGGGCGGAGTACTGCTGACCTTGTGCCGAATTCTGCAAGGCATCGGTGTCGGCGGCGAGTGGGGCGGTGCTGTGCTACTCGCGGGTGAATGGACCACCCCGAAGCGCCGGGGGTTTGCAACCAGCTTCGCGCAGGCCGGCGCCCCCGCGGGGATGGTGCTCGCGAACGGCGCCCTCGCGGTCATGGCACTTACGGGCAGCGACGAAGCATTTCTGACTTGGGGATGGCGGCTGCCGTTCGTGGCGAGCATCGTGCTCGTGGTCGTCGGACTGTATATCCGACTAGGCGTCCTCGAAACGCCGGTGTTCGCGAAGTTGCGGTCGCAAGGCCGAGTCGAACGCCAACCCGTTGCACGGGTTTTGCGATACCACCGGCGCGAGGTGGCGTTGACGGCATTGTTGCGAACCGGGCAACAGACCCCTTTCTACATCTTCACGACGTACGTGTTGACCTACGGCACGCAAGCACTCGGCCTTGATCGCGCGGTGGTTCTGAACCTCGTGATGATTCAAGCACTGGTATCGATGGTTGCGATCCCGTTCTTCGGGCACCTGTCCGATGTCTTCGGCCGACGGAGGATCACGGCGATAGGCTGCATCGCGATGATGATATTGCCGTTCGCGTATTTCGGGATGCTCGACAGCGGCATCGGTTGGCTGCTCGCGTTCGCGATCATCGTGGCGCTGCCGCTGCACGATTTGCAGTACGCCCCGCAGGCGGCGCTCATTGCCGAGAGCTTCCCCGCCAGCCTGCGTTACACCGGGGCATCGTTGGGGTACCAACTCGCATCGATCACGGCCGGCGGCCCGGCGCCGATCGTGGCCTTGTATCTCTATCACACGTTCGGCACATCGATGGCGGTCGCCACCTACGTCGCTCTGACGGCGTTCGTCAGCTTGCTATGCCTGCCGTGGCTCGGACAGCGCTCCGGAGCGTCAGACCTCGATTGAGCCCGCACTCTAGCGAGATCAACGAAGCGAGTCGCGTACTATCGCGACTTGAGCTCGTTCAGCACTTCGGTGGTGTGCTCACCGAGCTTCGGTGGACGTCGGTATAAGCGCGGCGGATTCTCCGACAGCTTGATGGGGTTGCCGAGCACCCGAAAGCCGTGAAGCTCGGGATCCTCGAGAGGAATCAGCATCTGCCGCGGCTCTATCTGCGGATCTTCGAGCGCCTCCGGAATCGTTCTCACGCGCCCGCACGCCACGCCGAACTCCTGCAGGCGCGTGATCAGCGCGTCGACGGTAAAACGCGCGAAAGCCTTTTCGAGCTCGTCCTTGAGGGCCATACGATTCGCCGCCCGGTCCGCGTTGCTCTTGAAGCGCGGATCGTCAACAAGATGCTGCACGCCTACCGCGCCACATAGTTGCCGCCATAGCCGGCTGTTCCCCGCCGCGACCATCATGCTGCCGTCGGACGCGCGCAGCACTTCATACGGCGCAATCGAAGCATGCGCGTTACCGAGGCGCTGCGGCTTCTCGCCCGTCGCTTGCAGAATACCGACTGGCATCGAAAGCGTGGACAAAATCGAATCGAACAACGCGATATCCACGTGTTGGCCCTTGCCGGTGCGATCCCGATCGCGCAGGGCCAAGAGAATCCCGGAATACGCGTAGAGAGCCGCGAGGTAGTCCGTCATCGCAATACCCGAACGCACCGGGGGCCCGTCGGGATGACCCGTGATGTCCATGAAGCCGGACTCCGCTTGCACGACCGGGTCGTAGCCGGTCAGGTGCCGCCGCGGCCCCGTCTGGCCGTAACCGCTGATCGAGCAGTGAATCAAGCGCGGATTGAGCTCGCGGATCCCGTCCTTGCTGAAACCGAGCTTGTCGAGACTGCCGGGCTTGAGGTTCTCGAGGAAGATGTCCGCGCTAGTCAGCAGCGCGCGCAGCGCCTGCTGTCCATCGGGCGACTTCAAGTCGAGCGCTACGCTGCGCTTGTTGCGGTTCACGCCGAGGAAGTACGCGCTCCAGCCGCCAATGAAGGGGCCCCACATGCGCGCATCGTCGCCCTCCTTGGGCTCCTCGATCTTGATGACGTCCGCGCCCATGTCGCCGAGCAGCATCGCGCAGAACGGACCTGCCAACACGCGAGTCAGATCGATCACTCGCAGACCGTCAAGTGGTGCCATTCAGCCTCCGAAATGAGCTACAGTGTGCACGCTTTCAATAAAAATTGAAAAATGCCGCTTCTCAGCGAAAGTCCGACGATCCTGCCGATCCATCGCAAGATCCTGGCATTTTCGTTCATTGGCTGGGTCTTCGACTTCTACGACCTGTTGCTCCTGAGCTTCCTGGTCGCCGCGACGACGCTCACCACGGACCTCGCACTCACTCAGAACGACGTTGCTCTGCTGCTCGGCACGGCGCTCGCGTTCACCGCCGCGGGCGGCATGCTGGGCGGCGCGCTGGCGGACCGCTTCGGCCGCAAGCCGCTGCTGATCGTCACGATTCTGATCTACTGCTTCGGCACGCTGCTCTCAGGATTCGCCACGGGATTTTGGACGCTGCTCGTCGCGCGCGCCATCACCGGCATCGGCATTGGCGGCGAATGGGCCGTGGCGCACACGCTCGTGGGCGAAACGGTGCCGCCGCATGTCCGCGGACGCTACGGCTCGTACCTGCAGAGCGGCTCAGCATTCGCGCGCTTCTTCGCCTCGATGGCGGGCACCTTCCTCGCACCATGGATCGGCTGGCGCGCCACCTTCATCGTGTCGGCCGTGCCGGCGTTGATGGTCGTGTTCATTCGCTCGCACATGCCGGAATCGGACATCTGGCTGCAATTGAAGAAGGCTGGACAAACCGCGACGTCGCCGTGGCGCGTGATCGCGGAAATGGTGGGCCCCGCGCTGCGCAAGACGACGGCAATCGCGATGACGGTGACGACGTTCAACATGGCCGCGTACTGGCTCAAAACCATCTGGCTGCCCACGTACCTGGTGCAAGGGCGTGGCCTCAGCCTCGGCGAGTCTGCAGGTTTGCTGCTGATGGACCAGATCGGATCGCTGATCGGCTACGTGGTATACGGCTTCGCGAGCGACCACTTCGGGCGGCGGCCGAGCTTCACCGTATTCTCGCTCATCAAGGCACTCGGGCTGTTGATGGTCACACTTGGCTGGGACGCGGCCGGCGGCTACACGTGGGTGACGTTCGGATTCATGCTCCTCGTCGGGTTCGGCGAGGGCAACTGGGGCGGCATCGGCCCCATATTGAACGAAGTTTTTCCGACGAGGGTGCGTGCCTCCGCGCTCGGCATCATCTACAACGTCTCGCGCGGCGTGCAGTTTATCGCGCCCGTCGCCATCGCTTGGGTCGCCTCGCGATCGAGCTTCAGTGCAGGAATCGCGCTGGCGGTGCCCTTCGCCCTGCTGGCGGCTCTGAGCGTCTGGGCGCTGCCGGAAACAAAAGGCGTACGCCTCACGCCGCATTCACAGGAGCCAGCGCTCGATAGTGGCCCCGGGCGAGCCAACACAGATTCCTCGGTTTCCCGACTCGGGAATATCGGCCAGGAACACGGCTAATGGGTCTTCTCGAGGGACGAGTGGCCATCGTGACGGGCGCCAGCAAGGGCATCGGGCGCGAGATCTCTGTGCGGTTCGCGGCCGAAGGAGCGAAAGTGATCTGCGCCGCGCGCACCGGAAGCCTCCTCGAAGAAACCGTCGCATCCATTAGAACCAGCGGCGGCGAAGCCTTCGCCGTCGTCGCCGACGCGAGCACGGAAACGGGTGCAATGTCCATCGTAGAGGCCGGTATCCGCCATTTCGCGCGAATCGACACGCTGGTCAACAACGCGGGTGACGGTGGACCGACGAAGCCGGTGCACGAATACACCACTGAAGAGTGGCTGCAGACGATCAACTCGTGCCTTACCAGCTCGTACATGTGTGCGCGGTTTGCCGTACCGCACATCATCGCCGCCGGCGGCGGCTCCATCGTCAACATCTCCTCGATGGCGGGAAGGCGCGGACTCCCCTACCGTGTCGGCTACTCCGCGGCGAAAGGCGGCCAGATTGGAATGACGTACGGCCTGGCACTCGAACTGGGACCGCACAACATCACCGTCAATGCCATCGCGCCCGGTGTAGTCGAAGGCGACCGCGTCGAAGTCATGGTGAAAGGCCAGGCTCGCATCCGCGGGATTGCAGTGGATGAGATGCGGCAGAGATTCGTCGACCGCTTGCCGCTGAAGCGAATGGCTAAAGCCAGCGATATCGCGGCGCTGGCCGTGTTTCTTTGCAGCGACCAGGCACGCAACCTCTCCGGCCAATGCATCCCAGTCACCGCCGGCGAACCCACTTGAGCCGGTTCGCCGGCGGACGAACCGAGATCGACGCACTGACAGAGGAATCGAACGATGGCCGCGCCCAAAGCGACTTTTGACCGAGACGATCCGCTGCGGCTCGACGCACAGCTGAGCGACGAGGAACGCGCAGTACGTGACGCGGCGCACGCCTACTGCCAGCAGAGGCTTGCACCGCGCGTGCTCGAGGCGTTCCGGCACGAGAAGACGGACATTGCGATTTTTCGCGAGATGGGCGAGATCGGCCTGCTGGGCCCGATCATCCCCGAACGCTACGGTGGCGCCGCGCTGAACTACGTTTGCTACGGGCTGATCGCCCGCGAAATCGAAGGCGTCGACTCCGGTTACCGCTCGATGATGAGTGTGCAGTCGTCGCTGACGATGGTGCCGATCAATACCTTCGGCAACGAGGTCACGAAAGAGAAATATCTGCCCAAGCTCGCCACGGGTGAGTGGATCGGGTGCTTCGGTCTTACGGAACCGAATCATGGCTCCGATCCGGGCAGCATGATCTCGCGCGCGAGGAAGGTCTCGGGCGGCTGGTCGTTGACCGGCGCGAAGACGTGGATCTCGAACAGCCCGATCGCCGATGTGTTCGTGGTCTGGGCCAAAGACGACGAAGGCGCGATCCGCGGTTTCGTGCTCGAAAAAGGCTGGAAGGGGCTGTCCGCACCGCCGATCCACGGCAAGGTTGGGCTGCGGACCAGCATCACCGGAGAGGTGGTAATGGACAGCGTGTTCTGCCCGGACGAGAACGCGTTTCCCGACGTCCGCGGGCTGAAGGGGCCGTTCACCTGTCTCGACAGCGCACGCTACGGCATATGCTGGGGCGCTCTCGGCGCGGCCGAGGACTGCTACCGACGCTCGCGGCAATACGTGCTCGATCGCAAGCAGTTCGGCAAGCCGCTGGCCGCGAATCAACTGATTCAACGCAAGCTCGCGGACATGCTGACCGAAATCACCCTCGGGTTGCACGCGTGTCTGCGCCTGGGCCGCATGCGCGACGAAGGCACTGCCCCAGTCGAGGCGACGAGCATTCTCAAGCGCAACAGCAGCGGCAAGGCACTCGAGATCGCGCGCATGGCGCGCGACATGATGGGCGGTAACGGCATCAGCGACGAGTACGGCGTCGCGCGCCATCTCGTCAATCTCGAGGTGGTCAACACCTATGAGGGTACGCACGATATCCATGCGCTGATTCTCGGGCGCGCGATCACCGGGATCGCCGCCTTCTGACGGCGAGCGCGGCGCGTACTCGATGGGCCGGCGCTCGCTTACTTCGCGGAGGAACCGATGAATCCGACGGACGCCTTTATTTGCGATGCCGTACGCACACCTTTCGGCCGCTACGGCGGCGCGCTCGCGACGGTGCGGACCGACGATCTTGGCGCGCTGCCGATCCAGGCGCTGATGAAGCGCAACGTCCACGTCGACTGGGGCAGCGTCGATGACGTGCTCTACGGTTGCACGAACCAGGCCGGTGAAGACAACCGCAACGTGGCGCGGATGAGCGCGCTGCTGGCGGGCCTGCCCGTCGAGGTCCCCGGCTCCACGATCAACCGCCTGTGCGGCTCGAGCCTCGACGCACTAGGCACCGCGGCGCGTGCGATCCGATGCGGCGAAGCGGCGCTCATCATCGCCGGCGGCGTCGAGAGCATGAGCCGCGCGCCTTTCGTGATGCCGAAGGCCGAGACCGCGTTCTCGCGCGACAACGCGGTCTACGACACGATGATCGGTGTGCGCTTCGTGAACAAAGTCATGAAGGAGCGTTACGGCATCGACTCGATGCCGGAGACGGCCGAGAACGTCGCACGGGAGTTCAAGATCGAACGTGAAGCGCAGGACCGGATGGCGCTCGCGTCGCAGCAACGCGCAATGGCCGCGCAGAAGCGCGGGTTTTTCGACGCCGAGATCGTTCCGGTCACCGTCCCGCTGAAAAAAGGCGAGCCGGTCGTTGTCACCAAGGACGAACACCCGCGGGAAACGAGCCTCGAGGCATTGGCGAAGCTGAAAGGCATAGTCCGTCCCGATGGGGGCACGGTGACGGCGGGTAACGCGAGCGGTATCAACGATGGCGCGTGCGCGCTGCTCGTGGCCAGTGAGGGTGCCGCGAAGCGGCACGGACTGACGCCGCGCGCGCGCGTCGTCGCGATGGCTGTCGCCGGCGTGCCACCGCGGATCATGGGCATCGGGCCAGCGCCGGCAGTGCGCAAGGTGCTCCAGCTCGCAGGCCTGGTGTTGAAACAGATCGACGTGATCGAGCTGAACGAAGCGTTCGCCGCGCAGGGCCTGGCTGTGTTGCGCGATCTCGGGTTGGCCGACGACGACCCGCGGGTGAACCCCAACGGTGGGGCAATCGCGCTCGGCCACCCGCTCGGCGCCAGCGGCGCGCGGCTGGCGACCACCGCCGTCAATCAGCTACATGCCACCCAGGGTCGCTACGCGTTGTGCACGATGTGCATCGGCGTCGGACAAGGAATCGCGGTCGTGCTCGAGCGCGTATGACCCGACTCTTTGGCGTCGCGGCAAGATCCCTAGGCGGGCCGTGACTAACCGGCCTACTGATCCTGAGATTGCGGGCTGACTCCGGACGGCAGCTCCTGCAACGCGGTTCCGTCGGGAAGATGGACGGTGAGGGTGAAACCGCCCTTGCGACCGTCCTTAAGAGGAGCGAAACCCATCGCGATCTCGGCGCCGGCTTCTAGCGTGCGCCTGCTCCAACCGTGACGGCCCAGCCAGTTCGGGCTCATGCCTTCGAAACCCCATTCTTCGGTCTGCCCTGCTTCAATCTTGACGGCAAGTACGATCCAAGTGTGCGGATTGGTCCATTGGAATTCTTTGACGACACCCTTGATCTGTTTCTGCTTGTCGGGACCGAAATCAAACATCACAGCGGAGTGATGCGCGAACGCGGAGGTGCCCGCCAGGAAAGTCGCCAAGACCACCACGTGGAAAGTCTTCACTGTTTTCACGCTTGTCGCCTCATGTCCTAGTTGATGGCCACACCGCTAGTCGAGCTTGAGGCCGGGACGGCCCTCGCTATCTGCAGCGTCGTGATTGTTCTGCTGGCAGATGTACTCCCTCATATCCCAGTCGCGGTGTCGCAGATAAGTGCGAACGATGGTCCATGGCTCGACGAAGGTCGTCGGGTCTTCGATGGTGGTCGTGATCTGAAGGTGGACGTCGTCGATCGTGCGGATCCTTTCAACGACATGGGTCTTTTCGCCGAGCCGGATACCGGGCGGGCCGGTTTGATCGTCGAGCGGCGCCGTCGGATCGAGAGCGACACTATCCGCGACCAGCGTATCGCCTTCCCATCGGCCGATCGAATGTCCTTGCCACGCAGGGTCGGGATCGTCCGGATGAGCGCGCCCGTCGGTGAAGATGCGGCGCATTTGACTATGCGTTTCGATCGCGATCGTCACCTTCCCCGGTGTAAACAAGAACTCAATCGGATAAGGCTGAGCCATGATGCCGATGAGGCCAGGCGGAACACAGTTGGCGAGAACGGACTGCAAATTCTCCCCGCGTGCACGCCCATCGACGAAAGCTTTGGACTCTGCTTCGGCTTTCTGGGTGAGTTTTGGCGGACTCTGAGATTTCGTGCCGGTCCGAAAATCGAACTCCCATACCCCGCCCCAGTCCGGCAGCTTCGCGATTTCTGCCCAGCTACGTCCTTGCGGCGGCGAGTCGGAGGCCGATTGCCCGCAGGCTGCGACCAGCGGAACGATCGCGATAATCACGAGCGCCGCAGCAGTGGGCGAGCGGCGAGCGGCCTTCAGCACGTCGATTCTCATCGCCGTCGTTGTTCGTGCGCGCATCCACGCCCCCCGTTTGCTTGTTAGTCCGTTCGCCAACCGCGAGCCGCGGCGGGCCCACCACTCCAAGCGCTGCGGCACTGCTCACCGGCACATACTCACGCGATTGTTCTCCGGATTCAAGTTTTTTTGAATTGTTTGGTATGATCCGGACGCAGATGTTGGCCTAGAAAGATCTTCAGCCTACGTCTCGAGGCTGCTTCGAGCGGACACGAGGAACGACCTTTCATGCTGAAACGAATCATTTCCGTATTGGGCTTTGCGGCAAGCTCGGTCTTGCTTGCAGCGCCGGCCGCTGCGCAGTTCGGCGGCGCCTATCCGACCCCGGAACAAATCGCCAAGGCGGACAGCTTTCAGCCTCCGAAGCTCGACAGCTACGCCGCCAAACTCGCCTCGCAGCCGGACATGACGGGATCTTGGATGGGGATGATGCCGAAGGATACGGGCTTCACCTTTAGTCCGGAGCACAGCTACTTTCCCCCTGGGCCGGTCTTTGGCGAGTCGACGTTCGGGCCGTCGGCGGGAACGTATGTCAAAGACATTCCCTACACCGCCGAATATCAGGCGAAGTACAGACAGTATGTCCAGGAGACGGCCGAGGGTAAGTCGCGCGACGCCTTCCCCGCGTGTGTTCCCTATGGCGTTCCGCGGATGATCGGCGACTCCCCCGTGCCGTTCGACATCATCCAGGCGCCGGAGATGATGGTTTGGTACAACGACTACGGCCGCACGGAGCGGAAGATCTTTCTGAACGGGACCGGACATCCCACCAAGCCGCCTCCCACTGGCGAGTTCGGACCGACGTATTCCGGCCACTCGATCGGCCACTGGGAGGGCAACACGCTGGTCGTCGAGACCGTCGGCATCATCGCCGGTTTTTACGACGGCACGCCTGCGCCGTACGGCGACAACCTCCATATGGTCGAGCGCCTGCGACTGATCGACACCAATATTCTGGAAGACCAGATGACCCTCACCGACCCCGGTGTGCTGGAAAAGCCTTGGGTGGTGACCCGCTATTTCGAGCGCGTCACCGGTGGGTTCGGCAGTCCACCGCCAGCCCCCGGGACGATCCCGCGCGCCTTCATCAACCTGAACGACCGCCACTGCATCCCGAACGTGGAAATGGATGAGAACGGATTCGAGGTGACCATATTGCCGGCCGAACAGGAAGCCCGAGACGCGGCCAAGGCGAAGGCGGCCGCCACGTCAGGCAAGAAGAAAGGCAAGTGATCGCGGTGAGTGTGTGCCGCCCCCTCTCGCCATCCGAATCAAGGAGACGTCCGTTGAAAAAGCTTTTGCAGGGACTGGCCGCCGTTGCCGCGCTGACCGTGAGCCCAGTCTTCGCGCACCACTCGGCCGCCATGTTCGACTCCACCAAGGTGGTCGTGCTGCGGGGCACGTTGATGTCCTTCACCAACATGAACCCGCACGCGTGGATTTCGATCATGGGAGCCCCTGACGAGAACGGTAGACCGTCCAAGAAGAACCCCGAGCGGTGGGACATCGAAGCGACGGCCCCAATAATGCTCGCGATGCAAGGCATTCAGACCGACACGATGAAGGCCGGCGACAAGCTGACCATCGCCATCCGGCCATTGCGAGACGGGCGCAACGGCGGCTCGCTGGTACTCCTCGTCACCCCGGACGGCGTGCCCCACGGCGCCAAGCCTGAAGCCGTGGGCCTCGATCTCGCTAACCTGAAGCCATCGTCCTAACTATCGGCTCGTGCGAGTTCGCGGGTGCGGGGCCGCACGCGAAACAGAATAGGGACACGGACTCCGCTCACGCTTTTTACAAATCGGCCCTTCGCTTCTATGGAGACCTGCTATGACGATTCGCACTCGTTTGTTAAATCTCTTGTTACTCGCCTGCCTTTCGCCGCTCGCCGCGCAGGCCGCGGACGTCACCGGCGCTTGGACGTCGACCTTCACGACTCCGGTCGGCGAGCAACACTACGCCTACACGTTCAAGCAAGCGGGCACCGCGCTCACCGGCCGCGCCAAGTCGGATTATGGCGATGTCGCCATCGAGAGCGGCAAGGTAGAAGGCGACAAGGTTTCGTTCGTCGAGAGGCTGACGGTGCAAGGCATGGAGTTCGCGATCACGTACACGGGCACCATAGTGCCGGCAGGCGAGATCACGTTCACGCGCTCCATTCCAGGCTTCGGCCAGGAATCGTTGGTCGCGAAGCGCTCGCCGTAGAAGCCGCCGCGCGGAGACGGGTGAAGGCGCGTTCGCGTCATCGGCCGGCGCAGATACGCCTACGTGCGTGATGACGATCCGTCGTTCCGATGGCCCCCGTGATCTTGTTTCTGCGTCGGACGAGGCTACTTGGGGTGCAGAGTGACCTTCTGCACGCGCCAGTTGTTCATATCGGCGATGAACAGCTCGTTCTCCGAGGGGCACGCGATGCTGTGGATCCAGTTGAACTGTTTAGGCCCACGACCCGATTGGCCGAACCAGCCAAGGATCTTGCCGTCGAGCGTCAGCTTGTAGACGCGACCCGGCTCGGAGTCGGAGGTATAGAGGTACTGCGTCGGCGTATTCGTGATGCAGATGGTCCAGGGCTGCGTCTCGTCGGGCGCATTCGCGCTCGCATCACCGAGCACCGGGTGCCGTTTCTTGTCGTACGCGACATTCAAGAGCACAAATCGCTTGAAGTTACCGTCGCGGTCAAACACTTGAATGCGCCGGTTGTTGCGGTCAGCGACGTACACGTTGTTCTGGCGATCGACGCCGATGTTGTGCGGCGTATTGAAGTTGCCCGGGTTCTCATTGGCGTGCGCGCCACTGGGGCCTCGCTGCCCCCACGACTTCACCCAATTGCCGTTCTTGTCGAACTTCGCGACGCGCGAGTTCGTGTAGCCGTCGGAAATGTAGGCGTTGTCGTCGCTATCAAAGGCCACGTCGGTCGGCCCACGAAAGTAGCCATCGACATGCGTGGGCGGCTTCCCGTCCGGCCCGAGCGGACGATACCACTCGGGTTCGTCGGGACCCTCGGGCCGCCGTCCAAGGTTGAGCGTGACGTACCCAGCCGGATTGAAACGCACCGCGGTGTGGACGCCCTTGTCCACCACCCAGAGATTGTCGTACTTGTCGTAGCGGATGCCGTGACCGTACCCCAATCCGTACACGCCCTTGCCGATCTCGCGGAGGAACTTGCCACTCGCGTCGAACTCGAGCAACTGCGTCGACGCGTTACCGTAGATAGGGCCGGTCGTCGCGCTGCCCGGATGGTTCAGGACCGCCACATGGCCTTGAGAATTTACGGCCACACCGAGCACCTCGCCCAGATTCATGTCGGGCGAATACTTCAGAAAGTCAGTGGTGGAATCGAACGGGATTTCGGGCGCCGTTACGACCCCCGGCGTCGTGGCAGCCGGTTGGCCCTGCGCGGTCGGCCTGGTGCCGAGCAGCGCGATCGTGAAGGCGGCGGCGACGGCCGCAGAAGAAACCATCCAGCGCTTCATGAGCACCCCTCCAGGCAGGTTCAGGCGTTCAACGTTCGCCTAGCGTTTGGCGCGCGTCAAATACGCGATGACATCCGCGAGCTCGGCATCGCTGATTTCAGTCTTGCGCGAGATCGGCATGCCGAACAGACCGCCGCGGACGATTGTCCTGATGAAATCGGGCGCAAGATCGGTGCGTTGCTCGATCGCTGCCGGCAGCTTGCCTTTGTACTTGACGGCTAGCGCAGAGGTGCCGGGTAAGGGAGGAGCACCGAGCCCAGCCGCCGCGGGAGCTCCTGCTGCATGGCAATACACACACCACTTGTTGAAGATGACCTTGCCGTTTTCCGCGGACGGTGGGGTCTGTGCCACAGCGACGCCGGAGACGGCTGTCACGAGCAACAGCAGTGGGAATATCGTTCTCATGCGCGCCCCTTTCTCATGCTGGCGGGCCAGATACCGTAGCGTCCCGGCGCGATGATCCCGTTCGGATCGATGCTGTCTTTGAGCTTCTCTTGGAATCGCAGCAGCGAGTTATTGTTGAACGAGAACTTGCTGACGGCCTGTTCCTGAAAAGCAGGCGACGTGCGATAAGTGCCCCACTTGTGCTCCCCGACGCGATCGATGATGCGCGAGAACAAGGCCCGGCTGCGTGCGTTCTTGGCCGGATCACGCCACGTTGGTACGACTGTAGCTACGATGAAACTGCGGGAGTAATAGTTGATCGGCGTAGTAAACGGATTGTGCAGCGGTGGGAGACCCATCTCGGCGTAGGTCTCGGCCATTACGCGCGCCGCCTCCGATACCGCCGCAGCCTTTCTCGGCACGAACGTAAAGAAGTCAGCGTGACCGTCCGAAGGGTCGCTGTCTGTGAGCGGATTTCTGGCCACCATCGCGAAAATTTCGAGAGCGGGTATACCCACGTTGGGTTTGAGCGGGAAGCGCTCAATGGCATCGCGAGCCAGCGGCAACCTCGACAGCTCGCCGTCTTGAAACGTTGCGCCGGGAATACGGGCCGCGAAACGCCGTTTCGCCGCCGCCCAGCTCGCGCGGACAGTTTCCTCAGGGCCGTAAAACGGCAGCATGACCGACCAGGCAGGGGTCCCTTGCGAGCGGACGAAGTCCTCCAATTTGTCGGCGGACGGCCAGCCGCCCTCCATCAAGCGCGCCAGAGCCGGCGATGCGCCAAGAAAGCCAGGGCCTCGCGCGGGGCTCCCGTACCGCGGCATGCCGACCAGAAACGAATCCTCGAGATAGCTGACTTCCTTGATGAGCGCGTCGAAGTCTTGGTACCGCGGTGCCATCACCGTGCCGGTTAGAAATGTCTCCGGCAGCGGCATCAGCCAAAAGCCCATCTTGGTGACGATGCCAAAGTTCGACTGCGCGAATAAGCCGTCCACAGAAGGGCCCACGCCGTAGCGATACTCTTGCCAGCTATCCGAACCCGGTAACGCACCGTTGCCCGTGCGGATGATCTCGCCTTCCGGCGTGACGACTTCCATGCCGCAGTGCGAGCCGAAGTGGTCGCGAAACGGCGCCATGGTGTAACCGACGCCATGGTCGAGGCTGTTGCCTATCGGGCTGCCCCAACCCGGATCGGGAACGTCGAGCATGACCTTGAGGCCACGCTCAGTGATGTAGTTGTACAGGTCAAAGTACGAGACGCCTGGTTCCACCACGGCGAAATGCCGATCCTCATCGACCTCCAGGATGCGGTTCATGCGCTTCAGATCGACCACGACGCTGCCCGACAGCGTCGGCGCAGAGCCACCGTACGTAAGGTTCCGCCCGGTCGAAATCGGATACAGCGGAATTTTGTATTTGTTCGCGATGCGTACGATCTGCTGCACTTGTTCCACATTGGCCGGCGCAACCGCAGCAGAAGCCACTCTCTCTTCCGGCTCGCCCCAATAGATTGAATAGGAATCTCGATACAGCGCGACGTCGTCTTTCGAGCTGAAGACCCAGGCATCGCCGACCGCCGCCCTAAACTCAGCAAGCACAGAGGCGAATTTTGCTTCGCTGGTATTCGGAGGTAGTGCCATCTCTATAGTCCCCCTGATCGAAATGTTATTGCTGCGCCATCGAACGCAAACGCTCTAAGCAATGACCCATGACACGAGCACGGTGCCGTTGTGAGAGCTGGAGGGCCCCGTTCGCTTCAGTGAAGCAATGTTCCAGGGGCCTCGTGCCTCCGTATCGCTGGCCAGCAACGCCATCGCTCGCCCAAAGCTCTTTTCAGCGCCAAGCCTGCGCGCTGCCTCTACCACGGCTACTGGCCCCGTGACGTCGTGTCGCACTCGCCCGCCCTGCTCCATCGTGCGGTCTATCCGATAGAGCACCTTCATGCCGACATCGCGCGCCAATTCTTCCAAACAAAAGAGGGCCGCACGATCCGTCAGCCCCGCAATCGGTAAAGGTGTTTGCCGTAGCTGAGGTCGCAAGTCTTGGTACCAGAGCGCGGCCACGTCGTTCCGGATCCCGCTCACGGGCGCGCCGCGATATTCGAGCTCGCGTGCAAATACCAGGCACTCGTCATAGCGCTCGTCAAAGACGGCTCGGCACAGACCGCGAGCAGAACCGATCCTGTTCGCAGCTGTAGCCCACGCCGATACCGAGGCAAACGACCCCGACAGGCTTGCAGTGGCTAACCCCAAAACATTCCTGCGGCTAATCATGTCCGTCCCCTCCCAGCCTCCGGGCGGCGTCACAGATTCCTGGTCGTCCGCGGAGCACGCGCGCGAAACCGTTGCCTAGCTTACAACTTTATTTGAATACAGCCTGGCCGTTCGCGTCAACGTTACGGTTGTTCTCGAGGCACACGTACTCTTTTAGCCGGAGCCCCGGCCGGTGGAGGTAGACCATCTTGTACTTCCATGGCTCCTTGAATACGTCCGGATCGTCGATCGTGATTTCGTCGACCAGTACTCCCGGTGAAACCTGCGTGAACCGCTCCTTGATCGTCATCTTCGGGCTGTGCGGAATCTGGCCGAAGTCGAGAGGAACGTCCTCTCGGATGCCGACGGTCTCGATCACCAGCGTGTCGCCTTCCCAACGGCCAATGGAGTCCCCCATGTAGGTGGGGTCGAGCTCATCCGCCGACGGGTGTTCCTTCACGTCCATCCAGACGCGGCGCGTGGCGGCCTGCCATTCGCTGGTGATGGAAATGATCTTCGGCGTCTGCAGGATCTCCATCCCGTAGACCATGACCATCATCCGCGGCATCCCGGGTGGAAAGCACGCGGCCACCAGGTCGGGGATCTCGCCCGCCGCCGACTTTCTGAGCGCTTCTTCATACCGCGCCTCGTACGGCGCCTTCAGTGCTGGGATGTCCTGACGGCGACTGCTGCGCGTGTTCGCGCCCGGTGCCTGACCGGTCACCCCGCTCGGGCCGCGGTAAGTCTCCAGAAGGCCATTCGGCGTCACCCAAAAGCCGGTCCAGTTGGGCCGCCCATCCGGCAGCCGCGCCGGCATGACCGCAGTGCCCTTGAGCTGCTCTGGCGGCGGCGAGGGGAACTGCGCCGCGGCGGGACCCGCTGCAGCGAACATCAACGCAACGACAACAACAGACCACCCGTTCACTGCTGCGGCCCCCCGATCTGTACGCCACTCTTGTCGCGGACACTGACCATGTTGCCGCCCTTTGCACCGGTGCGGACTGGGTGGATCACGACGGTCACCTCGTCACCGGGCTTCAGCGAGTTGCGCTTCCAACCCATTCGCCCAAGCACGTTCGGGCTCAACATCTCGACGGCCCACTGTTCTGTCTCGCCGCCGGCACCGATCACGTCCACTTGGAGCCAGGCGTGGGGATTGGTCCACTGAAACTCGTGGACAGCCCCCTTAAGCGTGACCTCTTTGGTGTCATCGAACATGGCAAACGAATGATGCGCCGAGACTGGCGACGTCGCGATCACAGCCAGTGTTACAAGGAAAGCGTGGATGTACGCTGTAGTGGTCATTGCTGTGCGCCTCGCAACGGATGCCTATTCCCGGATGTTGTACTGAAAGCTCGGCAACGCACGCATCTGCTCGTAGATGCAGACGTGCTCTTCAATGTCGGTTCGCTCTTCCCGGGCGAAGCGCTTGGTGCTCTTCCATTCACCTTCCCAGTTGTCCGGGTCCGTCATCGTGAGATCAACCTCGAACGCCTTGCCGCCGTCGACCATTCGATATCGCTCGACGATGTGGAGCTTCGGCCCCGCCGGGATGCCTTCCTGGATCCAGTGGTGGTCGTCTGTCATGCCGACGGTGTCCACGACGAGCGTGCTGCCTTCCCAGCGACCAATCGAGTGGCCGTTGTACGTATAGACCTGCGCAGCATCCGGCGGGTGCGGACGCCCGTCCGTGTAGATCCAGCGAACACTGTTGTTGAACATCGCCGTCAGCTGAACCATGGTCGGCAGCTGAATGATCTGGACCGGCCAGAAACGCGTCATCATCCGCGGCATTCCGAGCGGCCAACAGGCGCCGGAGTCGTCGCGATACTCCCGCCCGCGTTTTTGATAATCCTCGTACTTCGCCAGCATCGCCTGCGCCGCGGGTTTCAACTTCGGCAGCGGCAGGAACTGGTGCATTCCCGTCTTGGGGTCGATCACCATGTTCCACGTGCCGGTCAGGTTGAACGGCGGAGCGGGTCTCGGCTTCGCGAGATTTTCCGGAGCCAGGGCGCTTAGATACTGGCCCTCCAGCGCGGTCTGGCCCCGGGACGGTGACGCGATGCCGAGACAGGCGAGAGCTGCGGCATGCAAAGCATGGGCGCTGCTGCGCTTCATTTCTTCTCCCCCTCTCCCGTCAGCTGCGGCCTGGCCGACAACTTGCGCCCATCGGCAAGCGTCACCTCGACGAGGTTCCCGCCTGGTCCACCGTCCACCAACGGATTCGATACGACGGTTACCTGATCGCCCGGCTTCAAGCTCTCACGCGTCCATCCATTGCGTACGAGATAGCCGGGACCGTTGGCTTCGAAATTGTAATCTGCCAACACACCGTTGCTGCCGCGCACGCTGAGCACGAGCAAGCTGTGCGGATTGGTCCATAAGAACTGCTTGACGGTGCCCGCTTGTTCCACCGTCTTGGTGACGTCGAACATCGCGGCCGAATGATGGCCCAAGGTTGGCATAGCCCACCCAGCAGCGAGTGCCAGAATTCCAATGCCGCGGAAAACCCGGCTCGGCGGCAGAATGCGGTTCATATCAGTGGCCCCTATTCCTCAGAAGTTGAAGTGAACGGTCACGCCAAACTCCCTCGGCCGGGCAATATCGGCTTCGATGCTGCCTGGGCCGAGGGTACCGAAGTTGACGCCACCGATGTAGTAATACTCGTCGGTCAAATTGGTGCCGAACAACGCGACACTCCAACGGTCGTCGCGAGCAACGAACTGCACTTGGGCGTTCAACAAGCTATAGGAAGGCATTTGCACGGTGTTGGATCGCGTCACTGCGCTACGGATCGTGGCCACGTGTGCGTAGTTGACGCCGGCGCCGATCCGACCTCCGCTCGTGAGTGGGTGGGAATAGCGGGCACCGGCCGTGTACTTTGACTTCGGTGACTGTTGCATGTCGTCATCGAGTGCCAAGTCCACCTGCTGCACCGACGGACCGGGGAACGGCGGCGGATTGAACGAGCCATTCGGGTAGGCCGTTATGAACGCCACGCTGGGATCGATGCGCGTGTAGTGGCCGTCGAGGTAGGAAACCGATGCATCCAGCAGCCAACGGTCCGTGGCGGCGAACTGCATTTCGAATTCACCGCCCTTGATAATCGCATCACCAGCGTTCTGCGTGATGATGACGGCACCCGGCGCGAGCGCATTGAACTGGATGTCGCTCCAGTCGTTGTAGAACAGTGTTGGATTGAGACGAAGCCGTTTGCCCATGAGCTCCACGCGTGCGCCGAACTCATACGTCCACGCCGTTTCCTGTTTGAACGGGACCAACCCCGCCGGCGGATTCGCGAACTGGAAACCACCGGCCCGGAAGCCTTTGCTGGCCTTCACGTACAACAGCGTGTCCGGGCTCAATCGAATATTCAGACCGAGGTACGGCGACGTATCCGTGTACGTATCGTTGCCGGAAGGCTGGAGATCGAAACCGGGGATCGGCGGCCCTTGGACGACATAGGGCTTGAGCGCCTTGGCCTCAACCGTTTCCGAGCTGTAGCGCAGACCCAGCGTACCGGACAAGCGGTCGTTGAAGTCGTGGGTTCCCTGCGCGTAAACGGCGTAGGCCTTCGACGAGATGTCGTTGTCCACGCCGAAGGGCCCTGCCGGGGCGAGACCGAGATTGGCCGTATTGCCAATCACTTTTCTGTCTTCGTCGTAGTAATAGAGCCCGGTGGTCCAGTTGAATCGATCCGAACCTCCGCTTAGCCGCAGCTCTTGCGTAAAGAGATCGATGTCCTCGTGGTTGGTGACGGCGATGATACTGATCGGGACGTTGTCGACGTCTGAGGCCGAATTTCTCTTCGACGAACTGGAGGCCGAAATCGAAGTCAGCGTGAGGGTGTCGGTGAGCTTGTAAGCGATCGTGGCCTGGGCGACGGTGTACTTAAATTCGAAAAACTCCGGCTGGTTCAGACCCCGAATCTGGTACTCCGAGGTCGAGAGCAGCGAAGAGTTATACGGTCGCGTTTCAACGAACGGCCCGAGCCCACGTGTCGCAAGCCCTATCAGGAACGAGTTGGGATCGATGCCAAGCACGGTGAAGGCACGTCCGTTGCTGTCCTGCTTCAGCGACTCCACTTTGAAGTCGAGGCTGAGTCGGTCCGTGGGAGTCAACCGGAGCTGCAGGCGGCCGATCTTGGTGTCGTCGGAGCCACGGTCAACGTTGTTCAGATCGTCATGCACGTATCCGTCACGCTGCCTCGATGCGACCGACAGTCGCAATGCAGCCTTTTCGCCAAGCGGAGCATTGAACGCGCCGCTGAAATCCGCGCGACCGAGATCGCCGGCCGTACCCTCGACAAACCCGCTGAAATCGCCGGTATCCGGCTTGACGCTGATGTACTGCAGCGCACCGCCGATGGTGTTGCGGCCGAACAGCGTGCCTTGTGGGCCGCGCAGCACTTCGACCCGCGAGACGTCGAACAGGCTCAGTAGATTTCCTGCTCCAGACGGGAAGTACACATCGTCGATGTAGATGCCCACGGCGGGCGACGACCCGCCGGCATTTACACCCACACCGCGAATCGCAAAGCCTCCCTGCGTCCCAGCCTGGCCCGACCGGCTGCCGACCTGCAGATTCGGCGTAAATGCGCTGATGTCCAACAGCGAATTGATCCCGCGCTCCCTTAGCCCATCGGCGCTGAACGCTGTGATCGACACCGGAGTGTCCTGCAGCGAAGTCTCTTGGCGCTGAGCAGTGACGACGATCTCCTCCAAGCCGCCGGTGGCGGGTGAATCCGCAGCCAGCGCAGCACCCGACTGCAGCACGAACGCTATACAACCCGACACCGAAGAAAGCGACGTACGCCACGTGAACATAGGTCCCCCCAAATTCTTCTCGTTGTGTGTCGTCACCACGATCGCCGTGGCTTCGCAGCCGCCCGTCCTCCGGGCCGCCGATCCGCTAACGTTATTCTTTTAACATGTTAAGTCAATACCATTTGCCTCACGTTCACATGTTAATTCCTGCTATGTATCTACTTCACATGTGCATTCAACGGTTTCGGCTAGCCTCCCTACCGAGCACCTAGTCCACACAACGCGATGGAGACCAGGGCGGTCGGAGGAAATACAGCCCATCCCCGGGTAGACTGGCCGCCTCGAAGCCAATCCGTACGGAGCACGCACTGACAATGACGACTTCTTTGGGTGGAAAGGACCGCGCAGCGGAGCGCTCGCCTCTCGCAGTCTTTACCCACGGGATCCCGGCGGCCCCTACTGCTCCGGACGAGTACTTCGATGACGTGCTGCCGAACCTGCTGCTGGATGTTCGGGAAGCTTTCCTGGCGGATTTCCGGTCGGTGTTCCGCGAGTTCGGCGTTACCGATCAGCAGTTTCGCGTCCTGAACATCCTCTATCTCTCAGGCGATCTCGAAATCGGAAAGCTCGCTCGGCGCAGCAGGATCGTCGCGCCCAGCATGACCGGCATCCTGAACCGCATGGTGCAAATCGGCTGGTTAGCCCGAAAAGCATCGAAGGGACAAAGGTGGGGACGGGTATCGCTCACAGGCGAGGGACGCAGACTGATCAAGCGGCTGATGCCACGGGTGGAAGAACGTCTCGCCGCCATCGAGGCAGCGCTTGGATCTCAGCACATCAAGATGCTCGCCCAGCTGCTTGTGGAAGCACGAGCGGTGCTGAGAAGCTTCATTGCGGACAGCCCGAGAACGCCCTCCACGAGCAGGCATTCCAGGCCGAACAGACGAAGCAGAGAGCTCGGCAAAAGGAAGTCGTCGGGCCCGCGACCGAAAAAACCGAAGGGCGGCTAAGGCGTTTCTACCACTTCACCCCGAATACTCGAGGCTGCCCTCTCATCTGTTCCGACTGAAAATGTCTCCGTGACTTGCGCGAAGCACACCAATCGAACAACGGGAGATAATCCGACCTTGAACAGTCGCTAACTACTTTGATACTTGGCGAAATGGTGGAGCAGAAGGGGATCGAACCCTCGACCTCCGCATTGCGAAAGCGATTCTAGATTCGTAACCGATTGATCTAATTACCGCGCTCGGAAGACGCTCGCTGCAACCTATCAGGACGAATCACAACGGCACTCCACCGAGTCCCGCAAAACTCCCGCAGAGAATCACGCCAAAATCCAAACGAAGAGGATCGAAAGAAACTCCCAGCGAGAGCTGCGCGTCGAGACTTCGCTGGTGGTCAGCAAATGAGTGCGGCGGAGCCCTATATAAGGAGTCTAGTTGCAGCCGCAGGGATTCGACTCGCATAGCCGTAGAATCGATTCGCGAATCCCCGACTCTCTACGCGGCCGTAAAAGGGGAGGCGTTGTAATAAACGCGCAAAACCGGTTTTGCGCGCTGCAGCCTCCTTCGCCAATTGGAGTTCTCGTCGTTCGCTCCCCTGCCTCACCGAACTTCCGCCTGAAGCCAACCATATGCGGCCATTCAACAACGTGTCGACCGCCGCTTTCGGCCGAGACTGTGTGAAAACTCGCCGCTAGGCTAGCATCGGCGTGCGCCGTCACGGAGGACTTTCGTGAGCCGATTCATCGAAGAAGCCAGCCGATCCCAAGGCGTCCTGCTTCCCGAGACGATCGAAGAGTACGTCGCCGAAGAGAACCCTGTTCGAGTCATCGACGCCTTCGTCGAGGCGCTTGATCTTGCGAAGCTCGGCTTCGAGCGTGTGGAGCCGGAGGCCACCGGCCGTCCGGGCTATCACCCGGCGACGATGCTGAAGATCTACCTGTACGGGTATCTGAACCGCATCCAGTCGTCGCGCCGGCTCGAGCAAGAGGCCCACCGGAATCTCGAGCTGATGTGGCTGGTCGGACGCTTAGCGCCGGACTTCAAGACGCTCGCCGACTTCCGAGCCGAGAACACCACGGCAATTAGGAACGTGTGTCGCGAGTTCGTCGTGTTGTGCCGTCGCTGGAACCTCTTCACGGAGACCACGGTCGCGATCGACGGCAGCAAGTTCAAGGCGGTCAACCATCGGGATCGCAACTTCACGAGCGGGAAGATGGCGACGCGGATGACGCTGATCGAGCAGAGCATCGCGGAGTATCTGGAGCAGCTCGAACGGATGGATCGGCGGGAGACGCCGAGCACTCCGCGCCAGGCGATGCGGCTGAAGGAACGCATGGCGACGTTGAAGGACGAGATGAGCCGCCTCGAAGGACTCAAGGCTCACATGGAGGTCTCACCCGACCGGCAGGTCTCGCTCACTGACGCCGATGCACGCTCGATGGCGAGTCAGGGCAAGGGCACAGGGGTGGTGGGCTACAACGTGCAGACGGCGGTGGAGACAAAGAATCATCTGATCGTGGCGCACGAGGTCACGAACGTGGGCTCCGACCGTCACCAGTTAAAGCGCATGTCCGAGCAGGCGCGCGAGGCCCTTGGGAGCACAGAGCTCACGGCGCCTGCCGACCGCGGTTACTACAGCGGGGAAGAGATCAAGGCGTGCACCGACGCGGGGATCGCGCCACTCGTGCCGAAGGTGCTCACCTCCAACAGCAAAGCCGCAGGACGCTACGACAAGAGCGACTTCATCTACGACGCTGCGCGCGATGCGTTCCGCTGCCCGGCGGGAGAGCATGCGACCCGCCGCTACCCGAGCGTCGAGAGGGGCATGGTGATCCACAAGTACTGGCCGTCGGCGTGTCCGCGCTGCGCGCTACGCGCCAAGTGCACGACCGGTACGCATCGACGCATCAGTCGATGGGAGCACGAGGCGGTGCTCGACGACATGCAGCGTCGCCTCGACGACCGACCGATGGCAATGCAACAACGACGAAGCACGGCAGAGCATCCGTTCGGGACCATCAAGGCCTGGATGGGCGCGACCCACTTCTTGTGTCGAGGCTTATCGAGGGTGAGCGCGGAGATGAGCCTGCACGTTCTGGCGTACAACCTGAAGCGAGTGACCAAGATCATGGGCACTGGGCCGTTGATCGCGGCGCTTCGCGCCTGATCGGGTGCCGCTCATCGCGATGAACGCCGCGGAGTGTCTACTCGTCTGCCGAACTGGCGGGGAGTTATCACACAGCCTCGGCCAAGAGGGGACGTTCGCGGTCGCCAGCTGGCCCACGATCCGTAGGGGGCGCCAGCTACAACGTCCAAATTGGCCACTGAACGCGCCTTTCGTCTCGCTTTCGCGACGCGCGTGGTGCGAAAGTGGGAACGGCCGCTGCGCGGCGCAACGCGAACACCGACGAACTGGGCGGAACGCGTTGACTGGCACGGTGCTTGCTCTCCTCTGCACACCGCCGAAGGAGAACCTCGATGAAGAAGACCACCGCCTGCATCGCCTACACGCTGTTTCTGTGCGCCACGGACGCGATGGCGCAAGTTCCGGACGTGCTCGGCGTATGGGAGTTCGACCCGCAGGCCTCTGCGCTACCGGAGGGCCTTCTGCTCGACTCTGCGCTACCGGAGGGCTCTCTGCTCGCGTCCGAAACGCGCAGCTACGATCTGCGGAACGACGGCTACCTCGTCAACGTGGTCATCCGCAAAGCGCCGAACGGGCGCCTTGACTTCATCCAGGTGGTTTCGAAGAGCGACGGCAAGGACTATCCGCAGTATCAATCGTTTCCGCTCGCCGCGTTCCAGATCAACGGCACGAAGACGCCCGTCAGGTACTCCGAAACAGTGCTCGACGAGCACGCAGTCAACGCCGTCGTTAAATACGGCGACCGCGTCACCAACAGAAGTGTGCGACGTGTGGCGCCAGACGGCAAGACGATGCGGATCGACGTCACGGCCATTGATCAGAACGGTATCGAGACGCCGTTCTTTCTGGTCTTCGACAAAGTCAGGTGAATCGCCACTGGCTTCGGCTCGCGGTGCGGCTGCGCGCATCGGCCGCCTCCCCGGCCGCCGACGTTCCCCGAATGGGACGACGCGTCCGGTTGCGGGACGTCGCCGCGCCCCTAACGGTGCAAAGAGATCTCTAAAAACAACGATGTAGGGTTCCGAAGGATTGGCACGGCACTTGCTCCCAATCGCTAAGCATCCGCGGGTCGGGTTTTCCGGGGGAGTCACGACATGGACCGGTTCGAGAACGCCCAGCGTCAGCGCCAGCCGACGAGCACGATCGGTCTCGCAGATTCCGTGGGACGCGATTTGCGCTCTTCGTTTCGCAGCCTGTTGCGCCGGCCCACGTTCACGCTCGCGGCCGTGCTCACGCTCGCGGTCGGAATCGGCGCGAACACCGCGGTCTTCAGTGTCGT
>FTEZ01000299.1_pt1 | contig 34841 bp, 22 predicted proteins | sample 1640331 | NCBI WGS metagenome assembly FTEZ01 (sample SAMEA3914816, study PRJEB12502) | metagenome | biome: forest; material: soil | place: USA | collected 2011-09-16 | depth 0.3 m
AAGGGATTCGGGTTGCGCACCGTTGAAGCTGCCGCCGAATGCCTACATCGACTACTCGGGCAACGATTGGGCCTGCACGGACGGCTTCCGCAGAGATGCCGAAGCGTGTGTGAAGGAGTGATATCTGGGCAGCCGCAGCGCGAATTGTCTAACCTCGCGGATGGGGCTGTTCGCGGCCTGCGCGTGCAGAGCGCGCCATTGTGACAACGTACCCTCATGTGCGGCCGAGGTCTGATCCCACATCTGACGTATATGCTCCCGCAAGTCGACAACCGTGCGCAGCACGAGGTGCCTGTCGAGCAGCTCGCGCAACCGATGCCGTCCGCCTTCGTCCAGCAGCTTCGGATGTCGGGTAACTAGCCGCGAGATCTCGCGCGACAGCGCCGATTTTCGGCCTTTTCCAAGCAGCTCGCGAACGACGGGCTGGATGACCTGGTGGCGATAGTCTCGCAGGACGTGCAGGCGCTGGGTAAAAAGCGCCCCGACGGTGTTGGCGTCGAGCTCGCCGCGCCCGCTCCGAAGCTGGGGCCGCGGAGCAAGATGGCTGACTTGCGCCAACCCGAAGACGCGCAACACACAAATGACCATCCAGCCGACGTCCAACTCCCAAGCCTGGAGGTCGAAGCGCGGCGACGAAGGAAATGCGTGATGGTTGTTGTGCAGCTCTTCGCCCGCGATCAGCAGGCCCCACGGAACGATATTCGTCGCTGCGGTGGGCAGCTCGAAGCTGCGGTATCCCGTATGGTGGCCCAAACCATTGATGATGCCGGCAGCCAGCAGCGGCTGCGCGATGAGCTGCGCGCCGATCATGGCCATGGCCGGGATTCCGAACAATATCGATTGGATGAGGGCGAACAGAACGATGCCCGCGACGGGAAAGCGGGAGTAAACGTTGCGTTCGAGCCAGTCATCCGGCGTACCTCTGCCGAAATTCGCAAGCGTTTGCGGGTCGCGGGCGGCAGCAACGTACAGCTCGTACCCCTGCGAGAGCACTCGCTTTAGCCCGAACACCACCGGGCTGTGCGGGTCCCCTGGCTGGTCCGCCATGACGTGATGACGCCGATGGACTGCGACCCACTGCTTGGTCACCGTGCCGGAGCTGAACCACAACCAGAACCGAAAGAAGTGCCGCATGGCAGGGTGGAGCTGCAGGCCGCCGTGCGATTGATCCCGGTGCAGGTAAAGCGAGATACCCAGCATCATCAGCTGAACCAGGGCGAAAGTGACCAGGGCATAGCCCCAGGCCGGCAGTTGAATCAAGCCGTGGACGATTAGCATGCGCCTGGATGCCTCCGGAGAAGACCTGGCCGCTTGCTGGCGGACCGTGGGTCAACGATACCGGCGCAGACTCATCTGCTCTGTTCGGTAACGAACGTCCCTGCGTCGCAGGCGAATACCAGTACGCCGAGGTGACGTTGTCCTACACCAGGACCAGTCAATCCGGCGTGGCCGCGAAAAACTCAATTCGGTAGCGTGGGGCTCAGTCGAAGAATAAGGACGGCCGACAATGACTCACTACGAATACTCTCTGGAATCCGCTCCCTCACCTGTACGAGTCGACGCGGTGCTGCATGCCATTGCTCTGGCGCTCGTTCGGCTGCAGATGCGACGTCGCTGGCCAAGTCGATAGCCTGGCGCGGATAGGGCCGTTCGCTGACAGACCGGACGGATCCGGCTGGCCCGCTAGTGGTTGGCTGCAATCAGCTTTTGCAGCAGTGCCGCCGTCGCCGGGTGGGGCTCCGACAGCGCGATGCCGACGCGGCCGGTGACCCCCGCCTTGCCCTCAGCGATATCGAGCGCGCGGGTTCCATCCCGATCCGCAATCCGCAGATCGGCGCCGTTGTCGTGCAGGAACTGCACGAAGTTGGTCAAACCCCATAGCGCGGCGCCGTGGACTGCCGCCTGGCCATTGTCGCGCTGCGCGTTGATGTTGGCTCCCGCAGTCAGGAGCAGCTTGGCCGAATCAATGCACAGCTGCTCGTCCCGGAATCGGCCACGGGTATCCACTGTCGTCGAGCCCACTCCGGCGGCCGCCATGAGCGGCGTGATGCCGAGCGAATTGGGCAGGTCGGATATGGCGCCATGCGCGAGGAGCAGCTGCACCGAAGGCTCGTCGCCCGCCTTGGCTGCGCGGATCAGGGAGGTGGTCCCTACGGTCAGCATGTTATCTCCGCCGCGGTCCTGACCCAGAGAGCGGTACGGTGGAAACTCCTTGAGCTGCATGTTCGGGTTGGCGCCGGCGTCCAAGAGCATGCGTTCCACCTCCAGTGGTGTGGTCTGGTCGGAGGAGGGGCGATCAGGCCGGCCGCCACGGGGAGTGGTGTTGTAGTCGACCGCTGAATACAGCGGACCGCGACCCCACGTATCCCATTTGTTCGGATCGGCACCCGCTTTGATGAGATAGGCAGCCACGTCGAAGCGTCCGTTCAGGATCGACATGAGCAACGGACTGATGTTGTCCGGGTCCCCGAGGTTGATGTCCGCCTTACCCTTCACCAACGCTGCGGCGCACGCGGCGCAGCCCTCCCGTGCGGCAAGCAGCAATGCCGTAAACCCGCCAAGCGGTCGATTCTGGGCTCGTGGCTCTGCCGTCACGCGACGCTCCCAGGCACGGATGGAGGAGCGTGCATTGGGGTCTGCGCCGTTGCGGATCAGAAACTGGACCATTTCGGACTGACTCTGCGCAGCCGCCCACATCAAAGCGGTCTGACCGCGCCACTGCTCCCGGGCATTGACGTTTGCGCGGTGTGAGAGCAACACCTTGGCCGCATCGACGTGGTCGGTGCGCGCCACGGTCATGAGCGCCGTCTGGCCCATGGCGTTGGGTGACTCGACGTTCGCGCCGGCGTCGAGCAGCATCTTGAGTATCTTCGCATCGGCCCGCTCGGCAGCCTCGGACATCGGTGTTGCGCCGTAGTCGTTGGTCGCCGAGAGGTTCGCCCTCGCCTTGATCAGGCGATGAACCAGATCGGCGTCCCCGGTATGCACGGCCCAATGCAGTGCTGAAGTGTTGTCCGCCGCATGATCGTTCGCGTCGGGATGCTGCTGCAACGCTGCAACTGCGGCATCGTGGTTACCCGCGCGAACGGCGTCCAGCAAGGGCCCGGCCGCGCACAGTCCCACGTGGCCGAGCAACGAGGCCACGAGGGCGTGACGCAAGCGGGACCAGGTGCGCGCCGCGGCTCCTAGGGCACGCATGTCAGATCTGCGAAAGCTCACCCGTGCTGTCCCCGATCTTCTCGCTGGAAATTCCGACCTTGTTGAGGAGCGCGACATGCAGATTGGCGATGGGCGTATGGTCCGGCACGCGCAGGTGCTGGTTCCCCTTGAGCTTGCCGCAAGCGCCTCCGACGATTGCCGTGGGCAGCGGGAAGTGATCGTGGAGGTTGCTGCTGCTCATGTTGCTGCCGAACAGAATCAGAGACTGATCGAGCATCGAGCTCTCGCCGTTGGGCATCTGCTGCAGCTTCTTGACGAAGCCCGCGAACATCTGGGTGTTGAAGGTTTGCAGCTTGGCGAGGCGGTCCATCTTCAGGGCGTTGTTGCCATGATGCGAAAGCGGATGAAACGCATCCTGGATGCCGATGAACGGGTAGGGCTGGTTGCTGACCTCCGCAGCCACCATGAACGTCATCACGCGGGTGACGTTCGACTGCAGTGCCAGGGCCATCATGTCGAACATGAGCCTCATGTGCTCATCGAACGCATCGGGGACGCCTGCCGGGGCATCCGGAAGCTGCAGCTTGGAGACGTCGCGATTGGCGATCTTCTGCACGCGGCTCTCGATCTCGCGAACGGTGCTGAGATAGTCATCCAGCAACACACGATCGCGTGGCCCGAGCCCACGGCTCAAGTCCGCAGCATCGTGGCGGACGAGATCGATAACGCTCTGGTCCGAGCGAATGAGATCTGCGCGCTCGGTGGCGGTATCTCCTTCGCCGAAGAGCTGTTGGAAGAGCTTGCGCGGATTGTGCTCCATGGGCAGCGGCGTGGAGGGAGTCCGGAAGGAGATCGTCTTCCCGTAGCTGCAGCCGTAGTTGCGATCGCAGGAGCCTTCGCCGCCTTGTTCCTCGGTGGCGACTTCCAACGACGGCAGGGGCGTGTCCTGACCGAACACTTTTGCGGCCATCTGGTCAATGGTGACGCCGCCCAATGGGTCGTGGCTGATGCGCGGCGGCACGCAACTCAACCAGGTCCCGGGGGTGATGGCGTGGACGGGAGCCGCGATGGCGGACTTGTTCTCGAGTCCGCTGATGACGGTGAGCTGCTTCTGAAAGGGAGCCAGCGGCGCCAGGATCTGCGGGAAGTCGAAATCCGCGCCGTCTTTCTTGGGCGTCCACTTGTCCATGACCGCCCCATGAGGGAAGTACACGAACAGCATGCGTGGCTTTGCGGCCGCCGCCGTCTGCGCGAGTGCGGTCGCTGCCGGAACCATGGCATCCAACAGGGGCAGCCCCACGGAAGCGCCGATGGCCTTCAGTGCAGTGCGGCGGCTCAAGTGCTTCTTGGTAATGAACATCGACTCTAAACCTCTCAGTAGCGAGCCGCGACTTTCTGATCCGGACCCGGCTTGTCCTCCACGGTCTTCTCCTTCTGGAATGCATCCGAATGAACGATGCCCAGAATGAGCGAGGACAGGCGGTAGTCCTGCGGAGCTGCCTGGCGCACGATTGTCCGCAGCGTCGGCATGTCGTAGTAATGAAGCGTCCGGCCGAGCCCGAATACCATCAGGTTCTCGGTGAACGTCTGCACAAATTGCTCCTTGCGAGCCAACAGGGCGTTACGCAGATCGTCCACGCCATGTAACACGGTCCCATCCATCATCTTGCCGCTCGCATCGATTGGCGCCCCTGCATCGATGTCCTTCTCGCGCCACTGCCCGATCGCGTTGAAGTTCTCGAGCGCCAGGCCCAGTGGATCGATGACTCCGTGGCAGGCGTTGCACGAGGGATTCGCCCTATGCGCTTCCAGGCGCGCGCGAACCGTGAGTGGGGCTACTCCCTCCTGCGACTCCATGAATCCCGGCACACCCGGAGGCGGAGCTTCCGGCGGCGTCCCGAGGAATTTGTCGAGGATGTAGGCACCGCGGAGCACGGGCGTCGTGCGGTTGGCGTAGGAAGTCGCCATCAGAAACGCTGCCTTGCCGAGCAACCCCCTGCGATAGGAATGCTCGAGAGTGACCCGCTGGAATTGGTCGCCGCGGACACCCTTGACGCCGTAGTGCAGAGCGAGCCGCTCATTGACGAAGCTGTAGTCGGCGGTCAGCAGCTCGGTAATGGGGCGGTCGTCCTGGAAAATACTGCCGACGAACAGCTCCAGCTCGCGGCTGAAATCGGTGATCAGGTCGGGCAGGTATTCCGGAAACAGGTTGGGATCCGGCTCCACCAACTGCAGCCCGTGCACGTTGAGCCACTGGAAGGCAAAGTTGGTGACCAATGAATGCGCGCGCGGATCGGCGAGCAGCCGGCGCACCTGGGCATCCAGCACCTCCGGCCGGTGCAACTCACCGTTGGCGCCCAAGCGGATGAGCTCCTCATCGGGTGGGCGGCTCCATAGGAAGAATGCGAGACGCGAAGCGAGATCCGCGTCGCTGATGCGGAACTCGCTGCCCGGCGCCGTCCCCGCCGGTGGCTTGTGCACGCGGTAGAGAAACTTCGGGCTCACGAGGATCGCCATCAGGCCGTTCTGGATGCCGGCATCGAATCCGCCAGTGCGACGCCCCTCGGCGTAGAAGGAGAGAGCGCCTTCGAGGTCCTCGCCGGTGACGGGTCGGCGGAACGCTTCCTGTGCCACTCGCGCCAGTATTTTGCGAGCGCACGGCAACTCCTCCGAGGCGTTCTGCGGATGGCAGAGAAATAAGCGGTTGCGACTCGGAGTCTCGCTCAATCCGGTCGCCGTGAGCGGCCCCTTGATCTGAACGTTATCGATGCGCGGCCCCGGGGAGTTGCCTTCGATGTTGGTCGTCATGCCCACGACCGGGACGAACGCATGCAGGACCTCGTTGGACTCGGCGGCGGTCTTCTCGAGGTACGTAATTCCGATCCGGTGCGGGCCGGCGGTGACGTGGCGCTTGATGTGCTGGAAGCGGGCGTTGATTCGGGTAACGGCTACTTGCTGCTCGACGTCGATCGCGGCGAGATCCTCATCGCCGCCGAGCTGCTGCTCGAACACCTTGGCGTCATCGATCGTGATGACCAGGGTGTTGCGATCCATCACGCCCCAGACATACTTGGCCCCTACGAGCCCCTCGATGCTGAACTCGTAGTCGCCGTCCGCGGGAAAATCGTGCTCGATGAGCATGCCGCCGCGTGTCCCGAACGGCAGCCCTTCCAGGTGCACATACTCACTTGCGGCCGGACCGCCCGGATAAACGGTGCTGGTAGGACGCGCGGCTGGATTGCCGATTGCCGCGACGCTCACCTGCCGCGCCGCCGACAGATACTGTTGGAGGAAAGCCGGCGATACCTTGAGCACTTCGGCCACGTTGTCGAAGCCGTCCGCCTTATCGTCGCGCGGCAGCAGCGCGGCAGGGTCGATGCGCACGTCGAGCATCTGGGCCACCGCATTCGCGTACTCGGTGCGATTCAGCCGGTGCAGCATGACGCTGCCGGGATTGGGGTGTGCCGTTGCCGCCTGGTCCAGTTGGGTTTCGAGCGCCAGCACGAACGTCTGTCGTGTCGCCGGGTCGGGCTGTGGCTTGCCGGGTGGCGGCATCATGTTGCCACGGAGCTTGCGGACCGCCTTCTCCCAGATCTCGGCATCTGCCGGCACCGCATCCGGCGACATGGTGTCGAACGCGACCCCTCCGGCCCAGTCCGAGGAGTTGTGGCAATCACCACAGTAATCCTGCAGAACGTGCCAGTTGGCGCCAACGGTGCCCGGCGGGGTGGCGTGCGCGGGGTGCGACGTGCTTTGCCCGGCAGCGGCTGTTCCTGCGTTTGCGGCCGCAGCCAGCATGGACACGAGCATCATCAGCAATGGGAGCGTTCGCGTCGGCATGTCTATCGGCTCAAGCGCTGGATCTCGTTGATGTGCAGCCAGGCGCCTGCGTACGCGGTTTGTAGGAAGACCGCCGGATCGCCCCATCTCGCATCGAATTCGCGGGTCGGATTCGAGCTCAGCAGCTCCGGCCACGTCTTGCCCGTGTAGTAGTTCCTGGCGATGCGTGACAGGATCGTCCGGCACAGGTCGAGTTGCGCTTCCAGATCGGCCCGCGTGCGAATCGGTCCTTCGCCCGGCACGATGCGCGTGGCGGAGTCCGATTTCGCGATCAGGGTCTGGAGGGCCGCCATCATGCCGCCCAGCCAGCCGCCCGTGCAGTAGTCCGCTATAGGGTAGCCGCCGCCCGAAACGACGCCTCCGGCCATTAGCACGTTGTCCTTCGGAAAGAACACGTACAGGTCGCCGTCGGTGTGGGCTTTGGGAAGGTAGCCATATTCGACCGCGTGTTTCCCCACGGTCATCTGCTCGGTGCCGTAGAAGAACGTTTTGGTCGGCAACGCACGCGCCGGCCGTGGGGCATACGTTCGGTTCTCCCACTTGGAAATCACCTGCGTGCCCAGCCACAGCTTGGTGTTCTCGTGGGAGACGATCGTGGCCCCGGATTTTCCGAACACCTCGTTGCCGCCGGTGTGGTCCCAATGCCAGTGGGTGTTCAACAGGGTAGTGACGTGGCGCGCACCCGATTCGGCCCTGACGCGTCGCTCGAGCTCAGGGGCCATCGCCGCGGAGCCGCTATCGACCAGCAACAGTTCGTCACGGTCGCTCGCCGCAACGGCATTGCCGCCGGCGCCCTGGAACAGCCACAGCCCGTCCCCCAATCGAGTTGTCTCAATGGAGTCGGCGCCACGTGCCAGGACGGGCCGGGAGACAACGGCTCCCGCCGACCATCCGGCGGCCGCGGCGAGGGAGGTGGCGAGGAGAGTCCGGCGAGTCAACCGCTCGGGCATATGGGCTGGTGTAACCGAAGCGCTGCTTAACAAAGCAAGTGAGTCTACAAAGCAGACAACAATGTGCTGAGGTGCAGCAGGGGAGTCAACCGTTGGGCCGACGCGCGACCGCAGCGGGGAGCGGTGACTGCGAGTAACCGCATGACAGTCATAGCCTGCTGTGAGGCCGATTCTGCGCTTGACCGGCTTTCCGGCACTGTGGCTTGATCGCGGTATTGTGCACGCTCTCCGCAGTCAAGGACGAGGACTGATCTGGGCCTTGAGTGGCCTTCTGGCCTTGGGGTTGACCCCCGCCCCGGCGGCGCAGAACGACACTCCGGTGCCGGAGGTTACGGTTCAGGCACAGCGCGAGTTGGAGTCCCGCGTGCGTGCGTACGTGAGCGAGTCTCTGTACCTCGAGAACGACGAAAGCCCGGCAAGGTGGACCTCGCCAGTATGCCCGGCGGTAGTCGGGATGGACCGCGATCAGGCCGAGTTCGTGCTGCTGCGTCTGTCCCAGATCGCCAAAGCGGCGGGAGTTCCCTTGGCGGATGCGGACTGCGCCCCCGCCAACCTGACTGTGTTCATCACGGCCGAACCCGCATCGTTCCTGAAGAAGTGGTCCAAGATGCGCCACGACAGGATGTTCGGCGACGGCGCGCCCCACGCAGTCAACGCCTTCATCGATACACCGCGGCCGGTCCGTGTCTGGTACAACACCGCGCAAGTCCCTGCGACCGGCGGGATGACGGCGGACGAGCACGTCGTCACCGAAATGTTCGGCGCCGGCTCCCCTGATATGGGAAACATGGGGAATTTCGGAGCCAAGGCTCCCGTGTTCATCAGTGCAGGCGGTGATTCCAGAATCGTGCGCACGGCGGCCCGGAGCCTCAAGTCCGCCATCGTCGTAGTGGACAAGACGCGGATGCAAGGCGTGAAGGTCGGGCAACTGGCGGACTACATCGCGCTGAACACGTTCGCCCGGATCAAGTTGGGGTTACATCGCGGCGATGCGCCGACCATTCTTGGGCTTTTCCAGGGCCAGCCCGCCACAGCCCCCTCAGGCATAACGCCTTGGGATGCGGCTTTCCTGGAGGCGCTTTATCACACCAACCCCGCACTGACCCAGCAACGGGGCCCGATCGTGACGCGGATGGTGAGTCACATGGCCTCCGACACGCCGCATTGACCTGTCGAGTCAGGCTGACTGATGCGGCAGCTCGAGGTCGAGCAGGCGTTTCATCTCCTGCACCCCGCGGCGACTGACCCGTACCACGCGGGTGTCCAGATCCTTCGTCAACCATTTCTTCCGCAGCGCCATGTTCAAGAGCGCTGCGCCCAACGCGCCCCCAATGTGAGGCCGGCGCTCGCTCCAGTCGAGACACGCGAACGCAAAGCGCCGACGCGAGCTACGTGCTGCCGCAATGTCGACGCCAAGTGAAGTGAGGCAACTCACCCCCTCTGCGGTGAGGTCATACCCATTGTCCGTGGCCGGCTTCAACCAACGTCTGGCCTCAAAGTGATCGTGCAACGAGACGGCGACAGCTCCAGCGAGGTGGTCGTAGCACGTTCGTGCCGTGCGTAAGGGCTCAGGCGTAGTAGGCCGGAGTCTCTTTATCTCGACTCCTGCCACGTTCAAAAGGGCTTCGAGCGCGGCGGCGACTTCAGCACCACCTAGGCTGTAGTAGCGGTGCCTTCCCTCAGCCACGACGTGGACCAGTCCGTGTTCCCGTAGCCGATTCAAATGCACACTGGCAGTGCCGGGAGTTACACCAGCAACGACGGATAGCTCAGTGCTCGTCAGAGCGCGCCCATCCAGCAGGCAACACAGCATACGAGTTCGCGCCGGCTCGGAGATGGCGGCAGCGATGCTGGCAACGCGGTCTTCGGCGGTCGCTGCATTCATACTTTGATACTAAGCAAATCGTCGTTACCAGCCAATCCCTAGAATTTGCGCATGCTACGCCGCCACGCCATGCAGGCACTCGCGTCTTTCGCCGCCTTTGCGGCGGCAACGTGCACAACCGCGGCGCAGTCGCACGACACGCCTGCGCCCAAACCGGCAACGACTGAACCGCCAACTTCCAGGAGTCAGCGCACGATGATCACGTGCTTCATCCGTTATCAGATCGATCCTTTTCAGCGAGACGCTTTCAAGGAGTACGCGCAAGAGTGGGGCCGCATCATTCCGCGCTGCGGCGGCCACCTCGTCGGGTACTTCCTTCCCGATGAGGGAACGAACGACATCGCGTGGGGCTTGATTGCCTTCGACAGCCTGGCCGCTTACGAGACCTATCGCGCACGACTGCGGACAGACCCGCAAAGTCGCGAGAATTTCGCTAAAGCGCAGTCCAGGCGATTCATCCTGAGGGAAGAGCGGACGTTCCTCGAGGTTGTCGACGGGACGTTCGAGAAGGCGGCATCCCGCTAAAGCCACGCCTGTGATGGGTTTGCGCGAATGACCTGTTTCCAACCCGATACAACCTGTTCTGGTCCGGTGTGACGAAACTGGAACGATCGCGGGTCCGCGCTGTATTCGTCCAGGCGAATCACCGGATCAGACACGCGACCGTTAGTCTGACCTGACGCACGGAAAGCCGGCAGAACCCCAGCAAAGGGATGTGACCGCGCTCGCCGCGTTTTTCAGGGGGTTCCACGCATGGCCGCATCCGGCATCAAGCGCTTTTGCGCAGTCACGGCTGTTGTTGTCCTCTTCCCGGCCCTCGCTCTTGCGCTGACCCGCGCGGCCCAGGCCGCCGACCAGGACCAGGCCCCGGAAATCTCCGAGGTCACCATCACCGGCTCGCGCATCGAGCGGGCCGGCCTCGAGACGCCGACGCCGGTGACCACGGTCACGGCCAGTGACCTGCAGGATCTGAGTCCGGGTCAGCTGATTACGGGCCTGAGCCAGCTGCCTCAGTTCGTCAACAATCAGACGCCGCAGACCAACGCGCCACTGTTTTCGGGTGGCTCGAACCTCAATCTGCGCAACGCCGGTGCGAGCCGCACGCTCGTGTTGCTCGATGGGCGTCGGCTGCCAAGCGGTAACCGCTACGGCGCGGTCGATGTCAGCACGTTACCTGAAGCCGCGATCTCGTCAGTTGAGACGGTCACGGGCGGAGCCTCTGCGGCCTACGGTACCGATGCTGTCGCAGGCGTGGTGAATTTCATTCTCGACACGAAGTACAACGGCTTCAAGGGCAAGGCTCAGGCGGGGGAGACGAGCCGCAATGACGGCAGGAACCGTGCTTTCTCCCTGACCTGGGGGCATCCGCTCGGCGAGCACGCCCACCTGTTGATTTCCGCCGACTACTTCGATCAGGACCCGATCTGGTCCCTGCATTCTCTGCAAACACGTCCCTGGTTCACCCAGACCGCGCTGGTGACCGATCCCACCCACCAGTACACCTACATCGCGCGCCCATTCGTCGAGCCGACGAACACCTCGACCGGCGGCATCATCAATGCGCCCGGCACTTCCCTGGACAAACTCGAGTTCGTGCAGTCGGGGAGCGGTGTCGTCACGCAGCCTTTGCCTTTCAACGGCGTAGGCCAGCTCAACGGCGGCTGTAACTGCTTCGCCGCATCCCAGCGCGACCAGACCTGGGGCATCGATGCGGACAATACCGTGCTGCAGGCGAACGGCCGCCACAGCGCCTTCGCGTATCTCGACTACGACCTGACTGACAAGACGAACGTGTACTACCAGCAACTCTACGGACTGTCCAAAGTGCGAAGTCCCTGGTTCCCCCAACCGACGCTGGTCGGCGCTCCCTGGGGGGCAACGATCTTTTCAGGCAATCCATTCCTGCCCGCGAACGTCCAACAGATCATGACTGCAAACAACATTCCGTCCGTAGGCTTCGGTGAGACGGGCGTGACGGCTCCCGGGCAGACCGGCGGGCTGAATCTCTATGTCGTGGACGACAGTGACGAACTCACCGTGGAGACCCTGGGCTTCACCACGAAGTTCGACCACGGCTGGAAGCTGACCGGGTATGCGCAGTTCGGTGCCAACCATCAGGACATGCACTTCGAGAACGGCATCATTACGAGCAACCTGTTTTTGGCGCTGGATGCGGTGACCGATCCCAAGACCGGCTCCCCGGCGTGCCGGGCGGCCCTTGCAAATCCCGCTGCGTTCGGCAACTGCGTGCCCATAGATCTTTTCGGTGGTGTTGGCAGCATTTCGCCGCAGGCTGCGGCCTACATACAGGACCCCGACACGGACGTGAAGTCTGATTACCATCAGGAGTTTACCGAGTTCGTGGCGAACGGACCGATCTTCCACGGGGTCGGCGCGGGCGATTTCCTCATGGCCGTCGGCGCTTCCTACCGGCGCGACGCGTTACGGCAGTGGAAGTCAGATCTTCACGACGAGTTCGTGTTCATCAATGGGGTGAATACCGGCTTCCGCGGCCTGATACCCGAGAACCTGCCGAACGGCATGCCCGGCGTGCGCGCCGGCAGCGTGCCCCCGGGGTTCACGGGTAACAACAGCCTCTCGAACGTGCTGTTCACCGGCTCGATCCAGACGCCGACCACCGTCCTGAACGGCCACTTCTCGGTGAAGGAGGCCTTCATGGAGTTTGACCTGCCGCTGCTGAAGGACCAGCCGTTTGCCCGTCGTCTCGACACCAATCTCGCGTACCGCTGGGCCAACTATACGGGCTCGGGCTCGATCTCTTCGTGGAAGTACGGCCTGAGCTGGCAGACGTTGGATTCCCTGCGCATCCGCGCGACCAAGTCTCGCGACGTGCGTGCGGCGAATATCCGAGAACGCTTCGACGCGACCGCAGGCGGCGCGACCGTTACCGATCCCTTGAACGGCAACGCGCTGGTTTCGACCTCATCCTTCACCGGCGGCAACCCTAACGTCAATCCAGAGAAGGCCGATACGACTACGGTCGGTCTAATCTGGCAGCCGAGCGGGTTGCTGCAAGGCTTCTCTGCATCGGTGGACTCGTACGACATCGACATCGACGGAGCGCTTGGCCAGATTACGCAGCAGAACCTGGTCAATCAGTGCTTCCAGGGCGCGACGCAGCTCTGCCAGTACATCGTCCGTGCGCCGGGGACCAACACCATCCTCAGTATCAGCAGCGTCTTTCTGAACCTCTCGAACCAGCGAATCCGCGGCGACGACGTTGAGTTGCGGTACCAGCATGGCGTGCAGTTGTTCGGCGGCGGTTCCGAAGCGCTGGGAGCTCGAGCGTTCATCAATCACGTCATCGAGAACTCGACTCAGGTCCCCGGAGCGGCACGTGACTTCCTCAGCCGGGAGCAGCCTGCGTGGACCTGGACGTCGGATCTCATCTACACCAATGGGCCTTTCCGTGGCTTCGTGGAAGGGCGCTGGCTGGATGCGCACACGTTGAACAGGACGTTCAACACCGGGTTGCCGGGCTCCCCGACAATCGCCGACAACAGGGTACCGTCGGTCTTCTACATGAATCTGAATCTCAGCGTCGATTTGCCGGTGAACGGCGTGAAGATCCGCCTCTACGGCAATGTCACGAATCTGCTCGATCGCGCTCCGCCACAGACACCTGCGGTCGTCGGCACATTCGGTACCGCTGCCCCGAATCCGCTCCTATATGACACCATCGGTCGGGCTTACACGCTGGGGCTCAATTTCGAGTTCTGAGCCTCTCCCCGCAGGCCCGGCCGCGGGTCGCGCTGGATTGTGTTCGACCGCCGGCGCCCGCGAGCGCTACAATGGGAGCGCGAAGGCAGCAGGACCAAGGAGAAGATCCATGCCTTATCAGCGAATCCCCGGCAGCACCGAGCAATACCTGCTCCTCGGCTACGACAAGAGCGGCGCGGAGCGTGGGGACGATCCCGATGGCGTCGGCGGCTTGCTGTCGAAAACGATCGCCTCGAGCGTCGCGAAGTCGCAGCCTTCACATGTCTTTCTGTTCAGCCACGGATGGAAAGGCGACGTGGAAGCCGCTCGCGACCAATATGATCGCTGGATCAAGGCCATGCTGGATCGCGCGGCCGACCGAGCCGCAGTCGCCGGTCCCTTCAACCCCTTGTGGATCGGTCTGCATTGGCCGAGTCTGCCGTTCGGGGACGAAGAGCTGGGCGGCGCCGAATTCGGCGGGGACACCGAGCCGCTCTCGCCCTCACAAATCAAAGACGTGTACGCGGATCGGCTGGAGCTAGGGGCCGACGCCGCGCCGCTTCTCGAAATCATCATCCGTACGCACCAGAAGAATGCAGCTGCCACGGAGCTGCCTGCCGAAGCTGCTCAGGCGTATCGCGCCCTCGCGCAGAAGCTCGGCTATCAATCGACCGGCCCCTCCGGGCCCCCGGATACGGAAGGCGCGCCGTTTGATCCTGACGAGGCGTTTCAGCGCGGAGTGGACGCGTCGAGCGGCGCTAACTTCGCGGGCGGCGGTCTCGTGGATGGGATTCTCGCGCCGTTGCGACAGTTCTCTTATTGGAAGATGAAGCAACGCGCGCGAAAAATCGGCGAGGGCGGCATGCACGACTTCGTCGCGCAGCTCATGACCCTCGCGCCGCATACCCGCTTCCATCTCATGGGCCACAGCTTTGGCACGATCGTGGTTTCCGGCATTCTCGGTGGCCCTAATGCCAGCCAACCGCTGCCGCGGCCGGTGGATTCGGTCGCGCTGATCCAGGGGGCGGTTTCGTTGTGGGCGTTTGGCGATCGCGTGCAGAACAGCTCACGCAAGGGTTACTTCAATCCCATGATTCATCGGGCAGCGGTGCGCGGCCCGGTGATCGTCTCGATGTCGGTACATGATCGCGCCGTCGGAACGCTCTACCCGTGGGCATCGGCCGTCTCGTTCAACGATGCCTCGTTCGATCCCGATGAGCCGGAGAAGCTCCCGTTCTATGGCGCCATCGGCCGCTTCGGCATCTGTGGCCTGCCCGGTGCCGGAACTCGCGAGATGCTCGATGAAAACGGCCAGTACGGCTTTGAGCCGGGGCGCATCTACAACCTGCAAGCGTCGCGCTACATCTGCAAGGGGGGTGGCTTCGCAGGCGCGCACTCCGATATCGATGGTCCGCAGGTGGCTCACGCCCTGTGGCAGGCCGCGCTCGTGTAAAGGGGGGGGACACCGAACGACATGGGTGCGTCGACAACTTCGGCCCAGGCTCTCGAAGCGAGGGAGTTTCCGCTGCCCTTCGGCATCGAAGCCGACACGGGCGCGATGTTGCCGGGCATCACGCAAGCGGACCTCGCACGTATCGATGTGGATCGGAGCGAGGTGAGCGGCCGAAGCCAACGCAGCTCCGGCGACTACCTCGCCATCGCCGACATTGATCCGAACAATCTGAATGAAGCAGGCTGGTGCGTGGTGTTCGCCAGCGACGCCGATCCCGCGATCAGGGAGGCACTGCAGCCGCTGCTCACGCAGCGCCAATCGCAAGCGTCGCGGCTTTTCAAGGTTTATGAAGGCGACTCCGGTGTCAGGCCGCAGGATGACGCGCGGAAGTGGATCGAACGCCAGGGCGCGGGCTTCTTCACTGTCGATCCCGAAAAAGGTGTACCTCTCTACGTCCTGCTGGTCGGCTCGCCCGCCCAGATTTCTTTCGAGTTCCAATATCTCCTGGACCTGTACTGGAATGTGGGCCGCCTGCATTTTGATACGGCGGACGAATACCGAGCGTACGCAGAAAGCGTGATTGCTTACGAGACGGCCACAACTCTTCCTCATCGCAAGATCGCTGCGGTTTTCTGCGTGAAGAACGATGGCGACCGCGCCACCGGACTACTGCACGATCAGGTAATCGCGCCGCTTGTCACCGGTGCCGCCGGCGTGCGAACGCTCGCGGATTACCGCGGCTTCCGGATGCTGCCGCTGCTCGCCGAGTCTGCAACGAAAGAGAAGTTGATCTCGCTGTTACGAGGTAACCAACCCGGTGGCGCGCCCGCGTTTCTCTTCACCGGCTCTCACGGTGTGCGATTCAAGATCGACGATCCGCTACTGCGGGAGAAGCAGGGGGCGATTGTTTGCCAGGACTGGCCGGGTTACGGCGCTACGCTTCCTGAACATCTCTTCACGGCCGCGGACATTCCCGACGATGCGTCGATTCACGGGATGATCCACTTCCTGTTCGCCTGCTACGGCGGGGGTTGTCCGCAAACCGACAACTTCGGCGTCACCAGCGGCCAGCCGCCGAAAAAGCTGGTGCAGGACCCGATCATCGCACGCCTGCCGCAGCGCCTGCTCGTCAAGGGTGCGCTCGCCTCGCTGGCGCACGTGGATCGTGCCTGGTCATATTCATTCCAGAACAGCCGGAGCACGCCACAAGTTCAGGAAATGCGCGATGTGATGGTGCGCATCCTGCAAGGCCAGCGCCTCGGCCAGGCCACCGACAGCTTCAACTTGCGATGGGCAGTCCTGTCCGCGGAGCTGCAGGAAACGGTGCATGAGTACGACTCGTTGGGTGATCGGCTCGCCGCCGACGCCATGCTGGCCAATCGCTACGTCGCGCGCAACGACGCGCGCAATTACATCGTGATCGGCGACCCGGCAGTGCGGCTGCGCACGGAGTCGATGACAGACTGACATTGAGCGTATATCGGCTGACTCAAGGCGGAATTCGAAGAATGAAGAACGTTCTGCTGAAGATTGTGGCGAAACAGCCTGCGCCGCAGCTCGCATGGAGCTCGGAACTCTGGTCCGACGGGAACCCAGTGGCGGGCGGCGAGACCTTGTATACCCAAGGGGAACTCGAAGCGCCCCTCGCGGATGGCAGGCCCATGACGCAAGCCGTTGTTCTCGAGAAGATACGCACGCAAGACGCCGCCGACACCATCTTCCGCGAGATCGGCCTGCGGCTCTATCAGTTGCTCGAAAAAACAGGGACGGCAAAGGCATGGCGCGCGTTGCGCGACACGGAAGAGCAAGCCGGTGGCGGATTGCGAACCTACCTCGAGCTGCCGGTGCACAAAGACGCCTACATAGATGAGTGGCCGTGGGAGCTGCTCGCTTGTCCGGACGAACAGGGCGACCCGGTCATGGCATTCACCCGGCCGCTGAGCCCTATCTTGCGCGGCTCTCCAAAAAAGCCGCTGCAGTGGAGCGATTCGACCGTGCGTATCCTGCTCGTCTCGGGCCAGGACGATCTCGACCCAAGCGATCCGGGCAAACCCGAGAACCTTGCGGTGAGCGAGCTGCGACTGATTCGTAGGGTCTTCCAAGACGCGGGCATCAGTGTTGTGGTGGATCTGTGCGACACCGAGGAATCGCGCGACCCGAAGCGCATTCGCAGTCGCATCGAAACGATGGTGCCGCACATCGTGCACTTTCTCACGCACGGCAGCATTGAGAATGGCGATTTTGTGCTCGAGCTCGAGACTTCTCGGCGCAACCTGTGGCCGGCCACGGAAATCCGGCAGTTTTTCGACGAGCTGGCCGTGAAGCCACGGCTCATCGTGCTGAACTCCTGCAATTCCGCGCGACGCGACGCGCGCTCGACGCGGCTCTCGAGCTTGCTCCTTCAAGCGGGCGTTCCGGCCGTCATCGGCGCGCCTGCGGCGCTACAGATCGGCTTCGCCAGGCTCTTCTCGGAAAACTTCTACAGCGCGCTGGCGAACGGGAAGACCGTCGACAAGGCGGTTGCCTCTGCGCGAAGAGCGCTGAGTCAGACCGGACAATACGGCGGTTTGGATCGACGTCACTGGGCTCTTCCCGTTCTCGCGGTCACGGCGGCGGTAGACAGCCTTCTGGGGTTCACGCCGGCCAATCAGGACATGAAACGTTGTGAGATCGCGCAGGTCGCTTTCAAACGGCCAGGCGCGTTTGTCGACCGTGCAGCCGATCGCTGGTCGATGCTGTCCGCGTTCTGTCCCGCCGTCGCTGCCGATCGGCATTTTCGGGGCATCATCCTCTCGGGGTCGTCCAAGGTCGGGAAGAGCTGGTTGATGATGCGCGCGATGCGCGACTTCATCGACGCAGACTTCGTCGTGCGCTATGCGCAGCTCGTCGGCCCGGAACCGAGCCGCACGTCGCTCGACGTGCTTGAGCAATGGCGAGGCCGGCCCGGTCTGCAGTCGCCCGTGATGAGGGAACTACCCGCGGCAAACTTCGCCGCGTTCGATCGCGCACTCTCCACCGCTCGCGCACAAGGTGGCCTTACCGCTGGCAACATGGACGACGTACTTCGCACATTCAAAGCAGGGTTGCAGGGCTACCGCAACGACAGAAAGGTTCTGCTCGTACTCGGCCGATTCCGCGAGCGCGGCAAATCGTGTGTTTCCAGCACCGACTTCCGTGAACATCTGCTCGAAAAGCTACTGCTGCCGATACGAAGCGTCGAGCCGGTCGACCCCGAAACGGCTGGGATCTACGGCCTGCTGATCGTGCGTGAGCACCCAGAGAGCGGTCAGACACTGGACTTCGACGAATTCGGGCTCGACAGGCTATCGGACAACATACCGGAACTCATTCGCAAGCCCGTCAACGGATTCATGCGGCTGAGCGTCGGCGAGTTCGCTCGCGATGAAGTCGACAGGCATTTCGATGAGTTCACGCAGTTCACGGAAGGCGACGATGTGCTGACTTCGCTTCGCGGCGCCATCAAGGCGAAGACCAGGACCACGGCGACCTGGAGCCCCAAGCTTCTGGAATCCTACGAGCCGCTGGTCGCCGGGCAGCTGCCCTGACGGCCATGCAACCGCTATTGGATTCCCTGGAACTGCTCGACGCGCTCGATCTGCCGGACGAGCTGCGCAGCAAGCTGCGTGAGAAGCTTACGGCGTCGATTTCCGACGCGCTTCCGGGCCTGTCGAAACTCACGAGCCGCCTTTCACTGCTGCGCACGTTCACGCAGAAGAGTTATCACGTCGCGGCCGAGGGGCTGACGACGAAGCCGACATTCGAGGAGTTCGTCGCCAGCAGGGGAGTCTTACCCATCGTCGGCTACGCCGGCCGGCATGCGATCGCGGGCGACACGCGCACAGACAATCTCTCGCAGTGGGACGCAAACCGCGTCGAACGCGCGCGCTGGGTCGCCGCGCTGGCCGGAACTCTCGATCCCAACGATTCGATCGAGCAGTTTGATCGTATCCAGATCCTGTTTCTGGCCGATCAGTCCGAAGCGCGTCGGGTACTCACCGCTGCGTTCAATGAGGCTGATCGGACCAACGACATCGCACGCTGCGGCGGTCTGCTCGAGCTCGTAGTGGCCATCCAGGTATTTCTCGACCAGGAGTCGCTGGCACTCCTCAACCAGATCCGCAGCCGGGCGCAGGCCCGCAATCTCTTCTTCGCGGAGTTCTATCAATCCGCGCGTTACTACCCGCGACCCGTAGAGGAAACGATTCGGCAATTCGCACACTCGACGGATGAGAAGTGGATTCTGCACCTGTACGCCACCGGCGGCATGGGCAAGACCACGATGCTGAGACGGCTCATCTCTCACGAGTGGATCATCGGCCCAAAGCACCTGCCTTGCGCAGTGCTCGACTTCGACTATCTCGAGATCAGCACGGTCCTGCAGCACCCAACCCTCCTCGGTCTGGCGATGGCGGCACAGTGGAACGAGCAGCTCGAGCAGCCGGTGTTCGGCGGCATCCTGACTCCGACTCTGCGTCCCGTTGCAGGGCTGCTCTTCCGTACTCGCACCGATGCTTCCGCGAGAGGCTTGAGCTCGCAGGCACTCGAGCAGCGATCTCGCAGCCAGTATCTCGCTGGGCTCAGCAATCCGATGAGATGCGGCATACTCGCAGGTGCGGTGCCGCCGCGGACGCTCGAAGAACGTACAGCTCTCGAGCAGCAGACGGGGATTCTTCTGTCGTTCTGGACTGACAAGCTGCCCGAAGCCGTCGCCACAATGTGTCCAGGCCGTCCGGTGCTCCTCATTCTGGACACATTGGAGGACGCTTCGCAGCCGCGCGGGCCGCAACTACTACAAACGCTGCGGCTCATTGCTTCATTGCGCGAGAGCGCACGTGCAGTAGCGAAAGCGCGTGGTCTCACGCCGCCTAACCTGCGGCTGATCCTTTCCGGTCGGCACCGGCTCGGCAAGGAACACGTGCTGGAGTTCGCCAAAGCCTTCTCCGGGCAATACATGGATTTCCTCTTGCCCGGCCTGGAGGAACCCGAAGCCACTTCGTTCCTCGATGCGCAAATAGGCAAGCAGCACGTCGGCAAGGACCGCGCTGCGCTGATCAGCGCGATGGTGACGAAGTCGCACGGAATCCCGTTCAACCTTTCGCTGTTCGCTGAATGGGCCAACAGCGACTCCAAGCTGGACGACAAGACCGTCGCGCGCTCGGAGGATGTGAGCACGGTGATGCTCATCGAGCGCATCATCAAGCGCATTCCTTACCAACCGCTGCGTTGGGTCATCCGCTACGGAGCGGTCCCGCGTTCGCTGTCGCTGGACTTTCTGCGCGAGGTGATGCGGCAGCCATTGATCGATGCACTGAGCGGTCAGGCATCCCAGTCGGGAGTCGACGATCCCCAGTCCGATACCGAGCAGGACGTCTGGCGCAAGGAGCCTGACTTCCAATTCGACGCGGACCGCTTGTGGAACGAGCATGTGCTGACCTACGCCGCCGAGAAGAACTGGATCGGCCGGGGGGAGCAGCTGCAGCAGGTCGTGTTTCGTGGCGATATCCTTCAACCGATGCGCAGGCTGCTGCGCCAGCAGAAAGTCTTCGCGCAGCTGCATGAGCAGTCGCGCGACTGGTATGCGAAGCAGGTGAGCGATACGGGTGACTGGAACGCCGCGTGCATCGAGTGCCTGTACCACTCGCTTCAGCTGCGGACGATCGACGGCCACGGCGGCACGGACTTCCTGGCCGCCATTCGCAAGCTACTGGATTCGGCTGCGCTGACTGCCGCCCCGCGCCTGCGTGCGGCGGTTTGTGAAGAGCTGCGCAAACCCGACTTTTCCGAGCTGACAAACCTCGAGCAGGCGTATGTGTGTTACCGGCTGGCCGAAGCGAGGGCTGCGGAAACAAACTACTACTTCACTTTGCCCGACGCAGTTCAGAGTCTTACGAGCGCGCTCGCGCTGGCGGGAGATGCCGCCAGGAAAGTATTGCCTGCCTTTGCCCAGTTGTGGAAGCAGGTGGTCGGCTCCGCCACGGGCTTCGCCACGCTTGCCGAAATGATCAAAGCGGCCGGCGAGCTCACCGCGGACGATGCGATTCGTGCCTGGCTGCTGATCAGTGAGCGGGTTACTCGATCCGCGCTCGTTGCAGACGGGCTACGCGCCGTGACCGATGCTGCCCTCAAGGAGCAGAGCTCCGGGATCCCCGCTGGGTTCGTCGCCTCGCGGCTTGCGAGCTATGTGTGGGAAAGTGACCCGGAAGTGGCCGCGCGCTACTTCGCCATTGCCGCCCAGGATTTCGCCGCACGAGGCGATAGTCACAACTGCGACGAGGCACTCAGGAATGCGGCCTATTTCGAGACCGGTTTCGGACGGCTGCGGCGTGCACGAGAGCTGCTGCAGCAGATCACTGACCAGGTGCTGGAGCGCGACGATCTCCTGGCGCGCGTGGAGCTTGCCTCCTTCAATCCCGGTCAGGCCCTGATTCTCGTTCAGTCCACAGGGTCTGCATCGTTCGAGTCCGTGGAGAGATTCGAGATCCAGGCCGAAGCCTTCAGCCAGCGCATGCTCCTGAAAGAAGCCCTGGACGCTTGGGACAGCGCCGCGCAGCTCGCCAGCAAGCAGTCGGACATCGAGGCCCTCGCGCGAGTCGCGATCGGCCAAGCGAAGCTCTACTACTGGTGGATGCGCGTTGTGCCCGATGCAATACCCGACAGTGTGCAAGCGAATCTTCGCTCGCGCAGCTCCACGTTGACGGGGGGCAACGAGCTCAGCAGCGAGATCGAAGTCTGGCAGATCATCTACGGCCGGGATGATCCCGATCGGTGGCGTCAGCGCGTGCGGGGCGGTCTCGGACCCGGCACCCCTCGCGGACTGGTTCGCCTGATCCTGGCGCTGTCGCAGGTTACGCCTTTGCCGCAAGGCCTGTGGCTCGAGTTGGTCGAGCACATGAAAGCGATTCCACAGCCGGCGCGCACCGCTGTCTTTGCCGAACCCGTGCTGCTCAAGTCACCCCCGGATGTGCCCTCGGTTGTCCGCGACTGGCTCGTCAACTCCCTCCGCGATGAGCCGAAGGATGAAGTCGAACGGGCCCTCTACGGGCTGCGATATGGGGAACTCCTCGCGTGGCTCGGATCTCACGACCGCGCGCTGGAAGTGTTGGGTTCCTGTGTGCCGCAGCTCGACGACTCCGGATACGGACAGGGCTGGAGACCCACCGTTTATCGGCAGCGCAGGCGTATCGAAGCGCGTATTCGTGCCTGGCGTCGGACGGCAGGCGGTACCGACCCGTACCCGGCACCCCAGCCCGATCCCGCGCAATTGTGGTGGAGCTTCTGGCGACACACGCCATTCCGTGCTGCCGCAGGGCTCGTCGAGAACGCGGAACGGGCGCTCGAGGCGGGCGATGCTTCTCTCGCGCAAGAGTGCCTCAAATTTGCCGCGGACGGATTGGGCACCGTTCGACTGGAGACGGAGTTTCATACGATTGCGCGCGTGTTGTCGGCGCGGAGTGCCGGCCCAGTCGAGAAGCAGTCTCCGCCGCTGCCGTCTCCGCCGTCGCCATCTTTAACCGCGATCGCCTTCGCGGTTGTGGAATTGCGTAGCCAACATGGCCGTGTGCTCGTGAGCAGCGAGAAGGCTTCCGAAGCCACCATCAGCGCGGTGAACGCTACGATGGAAACGTTGCTTCGTTCGAGAGGCATTCCGCGACGGTTGATCGGTACACCCATCGACTCCATCAGGGAAGACCTCGACGAGTTCCTGCTGGGAGCCGAAATCCGCAGCCCTGGTCAGCGACTCGGTCTCAAGATCCCGCTTTCGCCTCTGTGCTGCGCACCGTGGGAGCTGACGTTTGCAGACGAGCCCGCGCCATTCCGGTTGCCGTCCGAATGGACGCAGGAGCGGGCCGTCGCGCGTGCGCAGCGCGAGTTGCAAGGCCCCGAGGGCGTCAAGCAATTGAAAGCGCTGCTGTTCCAGCCGGGGTCGGCGCAGGACCGCGAGTCTCCCGCCTCATCCAGTTATCTCGGCCTTTCCCTGCACATTCCGGCAGCGTTCCTGCCGCACGCGACGGGAGCTCATGTGCTGTATCTGGCGTCCAGCTTCATCGAGATACCGAGTCTCGAGGAGCCCGGCGTTGCTGGCCTCGACTGGACGGCGACCTCGGTGGCGTACCAGATCAGCGCGACCTTCCAGAATGTGAGGCCGCTGGTCATTCTCGACACGCCGGCTCCGCCGACAGCCGCTGACCTGGTGCACCAGCTTCTGTTGAGGAACTACTTCGCGCAGGCGCTCGTGGACTCCGGTTCGGTATCCGGGGTGCTGGCGACGGGGTTGCATCCGCTGCCAGCCATAGCGGAAGTGCAGCAGTGGCTGATCAATGCGATCGTCTCTCCCCAGATCTCGAAGCTCCAGCTCTTCGATCAGTTGGTCGCGCGTTCCGCGAGTCTCGGCTTGCTCAAACACGATGCGCTGTTCACTGCCTCTCCCCACGGGCCACTGTGTAGCGCCGCGTTGCATGGGTGAGCTGCTGGATAGACGAAAAAGCGAGCTCGAGTTCCAGCTCGAAAGCCTGCCGCTCGAGCTCGCGCGCTGGGAAGACCTCACGAGAAAGCGTGACTTCGAGAAGCACCACTCGCAGGTAATCGTACTCGGGCGGCAGATGAGAGCCCTCAACCAGGTGGTGCGCGACACCTGGAACGGTGCGGGGGATTTCGGGGCAGTTCAGAAGGCGCAGAGAGACTGCGCCTCTGTGCAGCGCATGTGGGACTACTATCGCGAAAAACTGATGATGCGGTTCGACCCCACACTCGGCCCGTATCTTCGAGCCGCGGATGCATACGTGTGGCACTGCTACGAGCCGGTGCTGAAAGATCGTCGCGCCGCCAATCCCGGGCAGCCGTTTCGGGAGCCGCCGCTGACGGCGTTCGACGCTGAAGTCTCACCGTGGGCGCAATCCAGACGCACCAGCGGCGAGGCAGCGGTGCACGCCGCGAACAATCTGCCTGCGCCCGATGAGGCCCCGATGCCAGTCGCCGTGCTCGGCATCCCGTGGTCGACGCTGCAGCATCTACCCAATCTCGCAGCGCTCGCGCACGAAACCGGACACGTGGTCGAAGCGGATTTCGCACTCCGGCAGACGATCTCGGACGCGCTGCTCGCTGCGACTCGAGATTCCGCCTTGTCGGAAGGGTGGAGCGACTTCTGGCTCAGCGAAGTCTTCGCGGATCTCTTCGGCTGCTATGCTGCCGGCCCCTCGTTCGTCTGGACGCTTACAGAGTCGATTCCGGATACGCCCGCGCAGGTCGAAACGCGGCGACGCCCGTCGGAGATTCCGGGTGACAAGCGCTGGGGGAAATATCCACCCGCCACATTGCGCTTGCTCATGAACGTGTGCGCTTTGCGTCACCTGGGATATTCGAACGATGCGGACAAGATCGAGAGATATTGGATGGGCGACTATCCAAGGCACGCGATGGGCGATTACGTGCAGGACGTGAAAACAGTCGTGCCTACAGTCTATGCGGCCGCGAAACTGCCCGAGGAGCTGAACTGGAAGAAGCTCGAGGCCGAATTCTTCACCGTGAGGGAGAACGCGCTGCGGCAGAGGGACGAACTCTGTCCTGCTCACTTGTACAACCCGCGCACGCTCGTGGCCATCGCCGGGGACGTGTATCGCGCACCGCCGGCCGGCGCTGATGTGAAAGCGGTGTGGGCACGGTTGCAAAAGCACATCGTCGAGTCGCGCCCACCGGGCGTACTCGACGGACAGAAGGAGCGCGTCGCGGACGGCGTCCCAGTTCTACTGCGCACCGAACAGATTGCCAACGTGCTGTTCGCTCACGACGTCGTCGACGAATAGCGCGGGACTACGGGCGTAGCCGCTGGCTTGCGGCGGGTCGCGAGTTTGCGGCACACGACGTAGAAGATCGGTGTGAACAACAGGCCGAACAGCGTCACCCCGATCATTCCAAAGAAGACCGCGATTCCCAGCGCCTGACGCATCTCGGAGCCGGCTCCGGAGCCGAAGGCGAGCGGGGCGACGCCGGCGATGAAAGCCACCGAGGTCATCAGAATCGGGCGCAAACGTGTCCGGGCGGCGTGGGCGGCGGCGGCAGCGGGTGGCATTCCGAGTCGCTCCTCGGCCTGACGGGCGAACTCGACGATCAGGATCGCGTTCTTGGCCGCCAGTCCGATCAGCACCACCATGCCGATCTGCGTCAGGATGTTATTGTCGGTGCCGCGCAGGTTGACTCCCAGCATCGCCGCCAACAGGCACATCGGCACGATGAGGATGACGGCCAGCGGCAGCGCCAGGCTCTCATACAGCGCCGCCAGGAAGATGAATACGAAGACCACGGCGAGCACGAAGCTCTCGATCGCGGAGTTGCCGGCGAGCTTCTGCTGGTAGGCGAGGTCGGTCCATTCGTAAGTCAGACCCGCCGGGAGCCGCTCGCGGGCGAGTCGCTCCATCGCTTCCATCGCCTGACCGGTCGAGGCGCCCGGCTTGGTATCACCCTGGATATCCGTGGCCGGATACAGGTTGTAGCGCGTCACCTTGTATGGGCCGACCGACGGCTTGAAGTTCACGACCGAGCTCAGCGGCACCATCGCGCCGGAGACCGAACGGGTCTTGAGATTGCCGACCCAGCTGTCGTCCTGACGGAACGCCGAATCCGCCATGGCAATGACCTGGAAGGTGTGCCCGAGCAGATTGATGTTGTTGATGTACGTGCCGGCCAGGTACGTCTGCAGGGTCGCAAACACGTTTGCAGCCGGGACGCCGAGCATCTCCGCCTTGTCACGATCGACCTGGGCGTTCATGCGCGGGCTGCGGCTGTTGAAGTTGACGTAGGTGTTGGTGATCGCGGGGTCCTTTTCCGCGGCCTGCGCCAGATCACGCGCGGCGGCTTCCAGGGCCCGGTAGCCAAGGCCGCCGCGATCTTCGATCATCATGCGGAAGCCGCCCGCGGATCCCAATCCCATGACCGGGGCGGGCGTGCTGATACGAATGTCCGCCGCCGTGATCACGGCGAGGCGCTTCTTGAGGTCCGCCGTAAGCTTTGCCGCGGTGAGGCCTTTCTTGAGCCGCAGATCGAAGGGCTCGAACATCGCCCAGAGTTGTCCGGAGTTCGAGGAGTTGTTGAAGCCGTTGCCGTCGATGCCGGCATACACGGACGCAGACGACACGCCATTGGTGTTGAGAACGATGTCTATCACCTGCTGGACGACGGCATCCGTGCGGGCCAGCGTCGCACCAGCGGGTAGCTGGATGGAGATGGCCACGTCACCCTGATCCTGCTGGGGAATGAAGCCGCGCGGGGTGTCGAGGAGCCGCCAGGCCGCCAGCATCAGCAACATCACGTAGATCACCAGCGCAGGTCCGCGCCGGCCGATGACCTTGTGTGCCAGATTTCCATAGCTGCTACTGAACCGGTCGAACCAGTGGTTCAGCTTCTCGCCCGCCCGAACGAAGGGGCGCATGGCGGGCGGCGCCGCCTCCACACCGGCATGAGGACGCAGAATCAGCGCGGCGAGGGCGGGGGAGAGCGTCAGCGAGACGATCAGGGAGATGATCGTCGCACTGGCGATGGTCAGCGCGAACTGCTTGTAGAACTGTCCCGCAAGCCCACCCATGAACGCGGTGGGGACGAATACCGCCACCAGAACCAGTGCGATGCCGATGAGCGCGCCACCCACCTCGTCCATCGTCACGTGGGCGGCTTCCCGAGGACTCAGGCCCGAGGTGATGTGTCGTTCAACGTTCTCGACCACGACGATGGCGTCGTCGACCACAATGCCGATCGAGAGGACGAGCCCGAACATCGACAGGTTGTTGAGCGAGAAGCCGAAGGCCGCCAGAACCGTCGCGGTGCCGATGAGCGCCACCGGAATCGCGAGGAGCGGAATCAGTGCGGTCCTCCAGCGCTGCAGGAACAAAACCACCACGATCACGACGAGGATGGTTGCCACGACGAGAGTGCGTTCGACCTCGTCCACCGAGGCACGGATGTAGGTGCTGGGGTTGTAGATGATCTCGTAGGCGATGCCGGGCGGAAATTCGGGCTGCAGCTCCTTCATGGTCTGCTGAACGGCATCGGCGACCTGCAGTGCGTTACTGCCAGGCGCCTGGGTGACGCTCAGGGATACGGCCCTGACACGGCTCTTGAACGCGTTGACGCCGTAGTTCTGCGCGCCCAGCTCGACCCGGCCGATATCGGATACGCGGGTGACGCGCCCCTGCGCATCCCGTTTGATGATGACCTGGGCGAACTGCTCCGCCGTCGACAGCTTGCCCTGAGTCTGGATGATGAGCTGCTGGGAAGCCGGGCTGTCCGTGAAGGGCGGCCCACCGACCGCGCCTGCGGCCACCTGGACGTTGTTGTTGCGCAGGGCAGCGACGATTTCCTGGACCGTCAGGTCGCGCGCCGCCGCCTTGTCGGGATCGATCCAGATTCGCATGGCGTAGTCGCGCGCGGCATTGACCCCGATATCGCCAACACCCGGAACCCGCAACAGGCGATCGCGAACCTGCAGGCTGGCGTAGTTCGCGATGAACTTGCGATCCATCTTCGGATCGCTCGCGAACATGTGGACGATCAGCAGGGTGTCGCCGCTGCCCTTGCGGACGGTTACTCCCAGGTTCTGCACTTCCTGCGGCAGCTGCGGCAACGCCGTCTGGACCCGGTTCTGCACCTTCACCTGGGCGATGTCGACATCGGTACCCAGCTTGAAGGTGACGGTGATGCTCACCCGGCCCTCACCGATCGAGGAGGACGACAGGTACAGCATGTCGTCGACACCGTTGATCTGTTGTTCCAGCGGGGCGGCGACTTCGTCCGCCATGGTTTCGGCGGAGGCTCCGGGATAGCTGGCGGAGACGCTGACGGTCGGCGGCGCGATACGCGGATACTGATCGACCGCCAGGTTGGGGAAAGCGATTGCGCCGAGCAGCGTGATGATCACGGAGATTGCGCATGCAAACACCGGCCGCTCGATGAAGAAGTGTGCGAGCTTCAAGGCGCTTTCCTGTCAGTGGGCTCCGGTAGTCGGCAACTCGAGGCGGCCGTTCTCGCCGCGCGAGACGCCGGTCGGGAAGGCGCTCATCGGAGCGGGTTTGGCGTCTACCTTGCGGCCCGCCCGGGCCCGCTGGACGCCGCTGATGATGACGTTTTCCGTGGGTTCCAGCCCGGAGCGGATGACCCGCATCCCTTCGATCAACTGGCCGATCTCGACGGTCCTTTCTGCCACAGCGCCGTCCGCGCCGACAACATAGGCCAACTGCCGGGTCTGATCGTTCACCACTGCCTGGTCCGGAATCAGCATGGCATCGGTCGGGTGGGAGGCGAAGCGGCGCATGTGGCCGAACATTCCCGGCGTCAGGAAGCCCTTCGGGTTCTGCACCAGCGCGCGGCCCCGGATCGTGCCGGAGTTGTTATCCAGAGCGTTGTCCAGAAACTCCATCTGACCTTTCCAGCGGTACCCGGTCTCGTCCTGGAGCCGGATGTCCACGGCATTGCCATCGGGGAGCTTGCCCTGCTCGCGCTTGTAGCGCAGCAGGGCCGACTCCGGCGCGTCGAACACGAAGCGGATCGGACTCAAGGTCACGATCGTGGTCAGCACTGTCGTCTCTGCGGTCACCAGGTTGCCGGGCGCCAACCGATGATACGAGGCCTGGCCGTCCAGGGGGGCCACCACTCGGGTGAACTCCAGGTTCAGCGCGTTGGCATCGATGCTGGCCTGCGCCGCGGCAACATCTGCCTCCGCCTGGCGCTGCGTCGCCATCAGGGTTTCAAGGTCCGCTTCGCTCAGAACGTGACTGGAGATCAGGGATTTACCGCGTTTGAGCTGTGCGTCGGCATTGATCTGCGCGGCCTGGGCATGCGCAAGCTGTGCTTTCGCTTGCGCCAGCTGCGCGGCGAACGGCCGCGGGTCGATCTCGAACAACAATTGCCCTTTGGTCACCATCTGGCCGTCGCGGAAGTGCAGGGCCTGCAAGAGGCCTGACACCCGCGGACGAACCTCGACAGCCTCGACTGCCTCGAAGCGGCCGGAGTAGTCGTCCCACTCTGTAACCTGCTGATGAAGCGGGTGGGCTACCAGTACAGTCGGTGGTGCATCCGGCGGCGGCGGCGGCTTGCCGCAGCCGACGATCAGTGCCAGCGCAAAGAGAACGGGTTGTACGCCGATCGCTGCGGCTGCGCCGTGCACGCGGTTGCTGAGTCGGTACATGCTCTTTGTTGTAGTGGTGCGCACCCGGTCCGGCCCGGGGGGTGGGCAATCTAGCAAAGGCCCGCGTGGGGCGGCGGCCTGATCGGCCCGGCGTCCATTCCCAAGCCGTTGATTGTAGGCGGTTTAGAACTTCGTGCCGCGATGGACTTCCCAGGTGAAGGTGTACTGACTGTGCCCGATGGGAGTGGTGATGGGTGGGGTACTCCCGTTGCCGTTGGACACATTTGTGCTCTTGGGGAAAGTGCCGCTGATGGAGATCGCAGCATCTTTCCTATGGATGACCGCATGCGGCGGTACGCTCGGCTTGTTGTCATGGCCACAGGGGTCCGCCGCGATCTGCGCAGTGTGGTCGACGAGGAGGTCGTACTCCGGTAACGGAATGGAGATGGAATAGTGATCGCCGCTGAGCGTCGGCGTCAGCTCGTACGTTTGAAAACCAGTGCCCTGGCTCGTCGTACCTGAATCCGCAGTGTTGTCGTAGTCCGGTGAATTGTTGGAGCCACATTTCACCTTTTCGTGCGCAGAGGTGTGTTCCGTGCTCACTTCACTTACGGAAACCGCGACGTAGGTATAACGCTCAAAGATGGTTGCGTTGACCGTGCGAAGATGTACGTTCTTCGTTTCGTGCGTCAGGACTCCCCGCGTTGAAGTCGCCGGATCTGTGCTGGTGCCGTGACTGTCGGAACTCTCGATCTGCGTAACCGTCCCGAACCATTTGGCATGCGTGCAGCCCGGATCCTGGGAGGCGATGCGAAGCTGCTCCAGCAGAAACTTCTGCTCGGCCTGCCAACCCCTGATCTCCTCGCGTGCCATGTCAGCGAGCCTTTCAGTACCCCACCAAGCGGCCAGGTCGCCACGATTCCATCGGTCTTTGGCGCCCTTGGCGCCGCCGGCCGCCTGGCACGCCGCAACATGAACGGCTTCGTGCTGCTCCAGATCGGCTCGGATGCACGCATTGGTGGTCGTAATGTGGACGTTGCAGTTTTCGTCGGTGCTGGACGTAGGCTTGTCGAGCAGACCGAAGATGCTCTGATCGACCTGGGAGAGCGCATTGTCGACGCGGGTCTCCAACGAATTCGGATTCAGTATCGACTTGGGGTAGTTGTCGAAGGTCGCCGGGATCGTCTTCCCACCCGTGATCTCCTTGGATTCGATGCCGGCGATCTGCGTTCGATAAGCGGCAATGGCGGCCGCCGCCTGAGCCAGGCGGGCTTCGATCTGCGGAATATCTGCACAGTGACACGGAGCCGGCGACGCTCCGCGGGCGGAATAGGGCGCACCGCCCGTGAGCGCCAGCGCGGCGCAGGCTAGCGAATACCATCTGTTGATCTTCACGCGTGTCTCTCCGGCTACAGAGAGAGACGCGCGAATGGGCGCAGAACTGGCTCACACTGACCGGAGGTCCCTTTGGCGCCAAAGCCATCAGCGCCGCAGGTACCAGCCGCTAACGCGAACGGCGGCCGCTACAGGCTCATTCCGCCGTCGATGATGAGGTTGCTGCCGCTCATGAACGCGGCCTCGTCGGAAGCCAGCATGACAGCGACCGCCGCGACCTCGTCGGCCGTGCCGAGCCGGCCCATGGGCTGGCGCGCGATGAATGCGGCCCGTGCCTTTTCGATATCTCCCTTCGCGGCCATGCGTTCGTGCAGGGAAGGGGTTTCGACAGTGCCGGGACTGATGGCATTGCAGCGGATGCCTGCAGCGATGTAGTCGCGGGCAACGGATTTGGTGAGACCTACGACGGCTGCCTTCGTGGTCCCGTAGGCATAGCGGTCCGGCGCACCCATTTCGGCCGAGACGACCGAAGCGATGTTGATGATCGAGCCGGCGCGTCGGGCGCGCATCGCGGGTAGGAATGCGCTGATGAACAGGTGCATGGTCTGCACGTTGATCACGAAGCTCCGCTGCAACAGCTCCAAAGAGGTATCCAGAATGGAGCCGTTGGCTACATACCCGACGCAATTGACCAGGACCGACACGTCGGGGAACCTGGCAGCCAGGGCGGCAACGGCCGCTGCATCCGTCGCGTCTACGAGAGCCGTGCGTGCACCGGCCAGCTTTTGCAGCCCGTCGCTTTTGATATCCACCGCGACTACTTCGGCGCCCTCGCTCAGGAACGCCGCGGCGATCGCGTGCCCGATACCTTGCGCGGCGGCTGTGACGAGGCAGACCTTACCGAGGAGACGTCCGGTCATGTCATGGACCCTTTCCAGGAACAGCGCATGATGCTACCGCATCAGCGATTTCCTGCGGCGAACTATCCAGCCGCCGCTGGGAATTGCTACGCTGGTATATCAGAACACTAACAATTCCGGGTCCGAAGGGGCGGCTGCAGCGTCCTCGGGCGCGCAACGCCGATCGGAACGAAATGGAGGCCTTTGTGAAGCTATTCTGGCTGGCAGCCACACTGGCTGTGCTTTCCTGTTCGCAGGCCCTGGCACAGGGACAGATCGATTATTCGAGATCCAGACGACGGACCTTGGGTCTGGGGTCTACTTCCTGGGCTGGCAGGGCGGCGACTCCCTGTTTCTCGTCGGCGACGAGGGCGTCCTGCTCGTGGATACCTCGGTCGCCCAGATGGGCGAGAAGATCAAGGCGGCAATCGCCCGTGTCAGCGACAAGCCGATCAGGCTTGTCATCAACACTCACGCGCACGCCGATCACTTCGGCGCCAATGAGTTGATGGCGAAGGGCGGCGCCCTGATCGTTGGCCACGAAAAACTGCGTGAACGGATGGAGAAGGGCCAATACCTCGCCGCCTTCAGGCAGACGATTCCGCCCTCGCCACCTGCGGCGCTGCCGGTAATCACTTACGCCGATGCGACGACAATCCATTTCGACGGCGAGACGATCCAGCTGTTGCACTCGCCCAGGGCGCACACGGACAACGATACCCTGGTGTACTTCAAGCGCGCCAACGTCATTCACGCTAGCGGCACGTTCGGGGGGAACGGGAGCTATCCGTTCTTCGACGTGTCTTCGGGCGGCTCGCTCGCCGGAACGATCGCAGCGGAGCAGAAGATGCTCTCTTTATCTGACGCCAAGACCCGGATCATCCCCGACGAGGGGGACCCTGGGAGCACCGCGGGCCTGAAGGCTTCCCACGAGATCCTCGTCACGATCAAGGCGCGGGTGCAGAAGCTCATCGACGAGGGCAAAAGCGAGGACGAGGCCGTGGCGGCCAAACCGACCCAGGACCTCGACGCCCGATGGGTTCAGAAGGGTAGCCCGTTGAACGGGGACTTCTTTACCCGGCTCGCGTATCAGTCACTCAAGGGCATCAGGCCGCCAGGCAAACCCTAGAGTGTCGGCGGCACCGTAGGGTTTTCGTCGGCGCCGACGGCGCCGCGATCGTCATTCGGTGAAGACGGTCAACTTGCGGAACTTGATCAGCCACTGACCGTGGCTCCTCACCAGGTGGTCCTCGGACCGCCCTATGCCGCCGACGACCATTTGATTGTCCTTGCGGCGTAGCGTCTGCCAGTACGACTGATACAGAGCCTCGTCTTTGCCCGTGAAGGAGATGCGGGTGTTAAAGACGTTGTGATAGAGGCGCACCGGGGGGAGGCCCTTCGCTTTGTTGTCCGCGTTGCGCTCGATTTGTCCGGTGACAACCTTGCGGATCTCGTCGTGACCTTTGATCAGCGTCCCGTTCGAGTCGATTACCGCATCGTCCGTGAAGACCGACACATAGCCGTCGGCATCGAGCGAGTCGACGGTCCAGATGTACTTTGCCATCACGTCTGCGATCTCGACCCTGTCCTCGAGCTCCCGCTGAATGTCGCGCGAATGGGCCAAAGGAGAAACAAGTGGAGAAATCAGCAGCGCCGCGAGGGCGAGGGCAGTCAGTGTGCGCATTGGTTGTTTCCTGTCTGTTGGCACCGCGGAAGAAGGCCTTACGGGATCAGCGTTCGCGAATCACCCAGTCGTCGCCCTCGGGTTTCACGGCGAACTCCGAACTATTGGCCACATACAGAATCAACGATTGCGGCCTGTCGGCGTCGAATATCCCCGATAGCAGCAGATCCTTTGCCACCTCGCCTTCGACCCGGATCTTGGTCACGTTGTAGCGGTTGAACTCTGCCGCCACATCCGCAAGTCGCGTGTCATGGAACACCAACCGACGCTGTCGCCAGGCCAGGGTCTCGGCCACTGTCTGCCGGTTGCGCGGCGCGATCTTGCCCTGGATGACCTCGGCTTCCTGTCCTGCAATCAGTTTCTGCGCCGGGAATCCAGCCTGCTCATCCATCGTCGTGACCTGGACAGTGCCTTCAACGACGGCTACTTCGGCACCTTCCGGCTGCCGGCGCACGTTGAACTGCGTCCCGAGCGCCCGCACCGAGGTATCTCCGGCGGTCACGGTGAAAGGCCGCATCGAATCGCGCTCCACCACGAACAAGGCCTCGCCGCGCACCAGCCGGACGTTGCGTGACTGACGCGAGAAGTCGACTTCGACTTTCGAGTCGGTATTCATATAGATGAACGAGCCGTCCTCGAGCTTGGTGCTGCGTTGCTCGCCGATCCTGGTGGTGTAGATGTTCTGCTCCGACGACCACCACTGGCCGGCCACTCCCAAAGCAACCGCCAACGCTGCGGCCGCGAGTCCTCGCAACAGCGCCCGCTTCGAGATGAAACGCCCGGCAAACTCCGACCGCCACGGCCGTGCCCCTTGATCGCGCGGGAGGGGTTCCGGGCCGCGCCAGCGCAGGCCCGTCTTGTCTTTGTGCAGCGGAATGACCTCCGCCTGCAACAGGGACCTGATATTGATCTGGTGATCCGCGTCGATCAGTTGCATGCGTCGATGCGTCTCGACGGTCTCCATGAATACGCGCAGGTGATCCGGAGACCTCTCGAGCCACTCGTAGAATGCCTGGTTGCGCGCTTTCTCGTCGGGGAAGCCATTCTCCGGGCCGCAATCGGCAGTATTGAGATGCAGCAGCCACTCGGCGGCTTCCTCGCCGAGCTTGAAGTCGCTGCGTGTGTTGGGGTCGCTCCCGAGGCTCATCAGCGTTTCCCTTCCTGACGGGCGCCAAGCTCGTAACTTTGGAAATGCAGGCGAATATGATTCAGCGCCCGCACGATGTATTTCTTTACGGTGTGCGTGCTGACATTCAGCTCGCGCGCGATCTGCGCGTACGAGCGGTTGTCACGGTACTGTCGAAGCACAGCGAGCTGACAAGCGGGGGGCAGTTGTCCCAGCACGCGATTCAATTCCGCGCGCTGCTGATCCAGCGACGTATCGTCTTCGACCCATAGGCGGTTGGAGCGGTCAGCGTGGATATCGAACTCATCGAAGTTGCAGCCGACCGATTGGCCGCGCGCCGCATCGATCCGGCGGTTCTCGTCGTACAGCAGATGCCAGGCCATGCCGAACAGGTATTGGCGTGGATCGCGCACATCGCCCACTGGCCGGGTTTTCTTCAGCGAGACGTACATGGTCTGAACGAGGTCATCCACCGCGTGCGGGTCTCGGGACCGGCGTGCAAAAAGCTGCCGCAGCTCCGCGCGGTAGCGCTGATACGCTTCCTCGAGCAGCTTGAGTGTCCGGTTGTCCGATGACTCTGGCAGGGAAAGACTCCTTTAAACGGCGGCCGCAAATAATCCGGTCCCCATATTGATACGTCTTTTGGGGCCGGGGGGGAG
>FTEZ01000194.1_pt1 | contig 24141 bp, 24 predicted proteins | sample 1640331 | NCBI WGS metagenome assembly FTEZ01 (sample SAMEA3914816, study PRJEB12502) | metagenome | biome: forest; material: soil | place: USA | collected 2011-09-16 | depth 0.3 m
ATCCAGTACAAGGATCGACCGAGCATCGATCCTTTCACGCTCGACGAAGCCGAGACACTGATTGAGGCCCTGCGTCGCGACTGGGGTGAGGCGCAGGCGAACTATGACGAGTTCCGGTTCTTCACCGGCTTGCGCCCCTCCGAACAGATTGCATTGCTCGTCAGCGACTATGATGCCGCGCGCGGCACGCTCGATGTCACGAAGGCGCGCGTCGACGACACGGACAAGGACTCGACCAAGACAGGCGACGATCGGCGCATCGTTCTATGTCCGCGCGCCATCGGCGCGCTGAATCGACATCTCGCGCTCCGCGAGCATTTCGTCCGCGCTGGCAAGATTGTCCACGAACACCTGTTTTTCAAGGCGAACGGCCAGCCGATTCGCAACCTTCAGTACCCCGGCATGCGTTGGCAGCGAACGTTGCGTCGCTTGAAGGACATCCGGTACCGCCGGCCCTACACGACGCGACACACTTCCGTGAGCTGGGACCTGATGATCGGCCGCAGCGCTGTGTGGGTCGCGCGGCAGCACGGCCACAGCATCTCGACGATGCTGCGCTTCTATGCGGCGTGGGCCGATGGCGCGCCCGAGTCAGATGTCGAGAGGATCCGGGCGACCATTAATTCGGACAACACGCTGCGCCGCACTCGCCCAGTCGTTCGCGCAGCTCAGCCGCCCCGCGTGATTGCCCGCCCCTTCGAAATGGAATTCCCGCCGGCGAGAGGCAAGACGCCGACGCGATTTGCCACTGGATTTGCCACTGATCGGCGTTCGTCAGCGGCCAAGTTTCTGAATGAGACTGAGAAAGTTGGCGGAGAGGAGAGAGGGATTCGAACCCCAGAGTTGGATTCGGCGGATCAATAAGTTGCTGAATCCACTCGAAATCGATCCCCCTCCGATCCCCTATCGTCCCCGGATTTGGCAATAGATTTGGCAGTAGCAATTCCGAATCACGTGTATTCGTAGAGTTCTTTCTCCGCAAGGTCTCGGGAGCTACCGTCCAGCGATAGCCTAAATCCTCTTGCCCAAACTCGGCTCAGCCCAAGTCGTCCGTGCGCCGCCATTTGGACAACGACCTGCAAATCAGAGTGCTGGTCCCTGAGAAGATCAACGTATGTCGTCATCGTGACGCGCCGGCCGAAACCGTCCAGTTCGAGCGTCTCGTGAGCCGGAAGTCTCGCAAGATCAGAATATTTCATCGCGCGTAACTTGGAGAGCGTCTCGGCGGCCTGCGGAAGCGCCGCCTGCAAGGCCGACGTCGCAGAATAAGCCGCACCGGGCTTATCGAAGTCCCGGTCAAATATCGAGAACACGGTAAACCTGGAGAACGCGTCTTGCACGGCTGCCATGTCGATCGGAGGTTCCTTCTCGACAGGACCGACCCAGTATCGACTGTTGTCGCCGAATGGCTCGTGCACTACACACTCCCGACCCGAGTATCGAAAAGCGTATCGGTCATCGCTGAAGCGGATCCGCCTGAAGTCGGTCACTCCCTGCACGCCCGTGAGCACTCGCCGCGTGAAGCCCAAGGACCACGGGAGCGCGTTGGAAATCTCAAAATACGCAACAGTCCCGTCGTCGCGGCGGTGCGGGTACGTTCATTTGCCCCCTGGCTCTTCGCAAACATCGCGAATACCTCGGGAAGTTTGAAGGCAGCGCCGAACTGTCGTGAACAACTGAGCCACCAATTCTGCGCGGCGATCCTTTCCGACGGCACGATGCAATAATCCGCCCTCCGCGAAGATCAGGACCTGCCAGTGCCCGACGGAATCGCCGCTTTGCCACGAACGCCCGGGTTTGTCTGCTGGTCTTCGCCGGGCACGATAGCGAAGTCGTCGGACCTAAACATTAGGATCGGGCTTTGCGTCATATGTTTGGTGCCCGACTGCCGGCGCTTAGAGAATTGGACCAAGGGCCTCCGGCTTGCCAATACTCGGTCGGGCGCTCCTCGCTACTCGGCGACATGATAGGCCCGAAAAATTCGGCAACGTCTGTAACCACTTTGGCAAAGGCACTCGCCAGCTCCGGCTCCCCGATTCTCCGCACGAATGCGGTCCACTGGGCCAAGGGTGCCGGATCGCTATGGAACGCTTCGGTCAGCGCGGGCGGCGTTGCCTTTGGCAGGGGTGTTCCACGCCGCTCAAAGGTCGATTGGATTGCCCTCCGCAATTGCCCGCTCGTAAACGAGCAATTTCTGGACAGCATCCAGATGTCGTAGAAGTCCTTCATCCTGCTGTTGCGGAGGTCCCGGACGACCATCACGTGAAACTTCTCGGCGATCGCGGCTTCAACCGGATACGCCGTGAGCCGGATCGGTTCCCCGCCCAGCATCAGCGGAAATTCAATATTCACAGGATCCGGAACGACAGCATCGCCCACGCCGAAGTCGATCTGCACGCGCTGTCGCACGTTTCCCATCCGGGCGGTGAGGCGAATCCGCGTGCCGACGTACTCCGCCTCCTCCGTGATGGCTTCCGCTACGATGGTCGATTCATCGAATTTGACGACATCGCCTGCATCCTGGACTGCGGCACACCGGGCGACGAGCTCACGCAATGTCGCCTGATCGGCTGCGCCCCGACGCAGCAGGTCGATGTCCATGGTGGGTCGCGCCCGCGGAAGTCCCCAGACGTGGAGCATCAGCGCGCCTTTCAGCAGCACCGTTTCTGCATCGGGCAGAAGAGCGATTCGGGCCAGAAACCGCTCGATGACGTACCGTTGCAGCACGTCGTTGAAGCTCCATCCACCGGCGTCGGCGAGACTACGAAGGCGAGCCAAGGTCGACGCGACGTTGACGGCCTTTCGTGTCAAGGAACCGCCTCGAGGTACGGACCCATGACCCGCTCCTGTCGCAGCAGCTTCGCGAAACGCAGGATTTCGCGGTTTGCGACTCGCTTGCGTGCTCGCGCGAAGCGGAGTGCTTCGACGGCGACATCGAGGCCGATCTTGTTCCGGTACTTGAAGCAGTCGACGAGTGTGCGGGCAACGGCGTAGACGCGGATATCCGTGCCGTCGAGGGCATGGGACTCGATGCCTTCGTCGAATGTAGCTCGGTCGAATCGATAGACAACGACGGGCGGCGACCGGAGTCGCAGCGCGGCGTACTTGCCACGGGGAACCGCAAGTTGAACTGCACGCGGTACCTGTGTCGTCAGTTCATGAAAGGCTAGCGCCGAGACCAGGCAGACGACCGCGTTCGGCGCCTTGACCGCGACCACCGCGAGATCCGGGTCGCTGAACTCCTCCGCCGACGCAAGGCGATACAGGCCTCGCGTTAGGCGCGTGAGCTGGCCATCGGCGGCAAGCCGATAGAGCGTCGCCGGATGGATGCCGGCGCTGAGCGCCTCGCCGGTTCGCAGCGTTCCACCCCGCTCCCGGAACGCAGCGAGGGCCTGCTCGATGTTTCGCGTGCGGGCCATGTGGATAATATTAGTGCCATTATTTTGTTTATGGCAAGCTTTTTATCCAACGACCCCCCAAGACGGCCCGGCGACCCGAGTGTTTGATGTCCAGTCGAGGTCCCAGTGCAGGCGGAGTTCGAGCCAAGCCGAACAACCGCATCCAGTTCGATTTCATGCCTGATGGCGTTCGGTATCGGCCCACGATCAAACGAGCGCCGACGACTCAAAATCTCCTCGCGGCACGCGAGCGATTGGCGGGCATCCACCACAAGATCCAAGCCGGGACGTTCTTCTTCGATCAGGAATTTCCAGACTACCGATTCTTGCACCGGGTGATCGATCCCTCCCAGGTGCGCACCTGCGATCAGGTCTTCGATCAATTCATCGCACACTGCGAGTCGCGATTCCGGCGTGATGATTTCGCGTGGGCCACGGTGTCCGGCTACCGGCGCGTGCTCAACGCGCACTGGCAACCGCGGATCGGTTCTCTCGCCTTCCTGCGTATCGACTATGTGACGCTCGTACGCGTGGCCGACGCGTATCGGTCCAGCAAGAAGACCTTCAATAATGCGGTGAGCGTCCTTCGTCGTGCGTTCGAGTTTGGCTACCGCAACCATCCGCATCACATCAATCCGGCGCTCGAACTGCGCGGCTGTCGCATGTCGCGCAAGGATCGGATTCGCCCCGATCCCTTTCGAATCGGCGAGGCCGAGCAATTCATTGCGGCGATTCGTCAGGACTGGGGCGAGGCGCAGGCCAACTATGATGAGTTCCGTTTCTTCACCGGGCTTCGGCCTTCGGAGCAGATCGCGCTCACCGTGTCGGACTTCGATGCGCTACGCGGTACTCTTCGTGTCAGCAAGGCGCGCGTCGCCGGCGTGGATCGGGCAACGACCAAGACCGGCGTCCATCGTGTCTTCGAGCTGTGCCCACGAGCCCTCGCGGTGCTGCGCCGTCAGCTTGCGCTGCGCCACCAACTCCTGCGTGAAGGCGGGCGCCGACATTCGCATCTGTTCGTCACCGGGGACGGCTCACCGCTCCGTTCAATCCACGAACCGGCAACGCGATGGGCGAGTACGTTGGCTCGGCTGCCGATTCGGCCGCGCCGCCCCTACTGCGCGCGCCACTCCAGCGTGAGCTGGAATCTCATGCTCGGCAAGAATCCGCTTTGGGTTGCCCGGCAGCACGGTCACAGCGTGCGGACGATGCTCGAGGTCTACGCGGCCCGGGTAGAGGGCGCGGTCGAATCAGACCTCACCGCCCTCCGGCGGTCTATCGACCTGCCCCGACTGGACTGCGGGAATCCACGACTTCGCCGACACCGCAGCGTTAGTTTGATTCTTCAATCGTGAAGTAATACGGCACAAACTGTCTCCTAGGGTTTGAGCACTAATTGCTCAATAAATTTGTTAATTGCCGAGTCGATGGCTGGCCAATCACCGAGCCACTTGCTGCTAAACGTGTACTCGTACTCCACGTACGGCGAGAGCGTGGCAGAAGAACGGCACCTCGCTTCCGGATCCTGCGTGCCGCCACCACATTCCAAGAACGGACGCGACGCGTCCGCCCTCAGCAGCGACGCATCTGCAAAGGCGTAGACCACAGGTCGGTGATCGGTTTTGGTCCGGTACTCGTTTAGACCCGTACGTTCATCCGTGAGTGGGCCCTCGAGGTTCGCCACACTTTCCGCGAACAGCTCGCTTGCGGGGGTGTTAATCCGAAGCGGCGTACCCTCCGAAAAGGATCGCGTGTGAATGAATACTCGAAGAACGATGAAATTGATGTCACCACTCCCCTGCGGGCGTTCAGAAACGTTCGGCCACGAGAACGTCCTAGCAAGAGAAATGATGTCTCCATCGGGAGGCGAAGATCCGACAGACTTGTCCGCGGGCAAGAGGAACTTCATTCCAGCAGCCTCAAGCACGTAGGAGCCGTCGGGTTGCCGGGTCACTACTGGCCGAATTGCTGTTGCCGAAGGGGTCGCTGCGACGGCGGGCGTCGTTTCGTCCTCTGAACGATGACACCCAAACAGCATTGCGACACTCAAACCAACCAGAACTGCAAGCAGCCGTACATCCAATACCGTCCGACGCCTAACCATCTGCGCGCTCCTTCGTCAACGTCATCCCTACGTGCCCGACAAACAGGCATCTCATGATCAGCTTCAGCGCTCGCTTCCCGCTTCATCGACAACGCGTTGAACAGGCGAGAGCAAATATTCAAGCTCCGTTCTCTTCCCCTGGACGATCTCTGCGGACACTTGCATACCCGCCGCGAGCGGCAACTGGAGCCCACTCGCTTCGAGTCGCTGACTGCGGAGACCAATCAGAGCCTTGAACACTGGCTCAGGCGCGGCGCCAGCGCGATTTCGCGCCGCGCCCACCGCGGGGTCCTGTTGCGCGGCAGAATCAGCGCCCACAGTTCGCACGGCGCCCTCGAGCATCCCGTACTTCTGAAACTCGTAAGCCAGCAACTTCACGCGCACCGTCTGATTCACGGCAACGAACCCTATGTCCTTGTTCTCGATCGAGACCTCAGCCATCAGCGGCTCGTCCTGTGGAACAAGCGTGACAATCACGGTGCCCGGCTGCACCACAGCGCCGACAGTAGTCGTCGCCAGCGCCCACCATGCGGCATGACGTGCAGATAAAGACCGCGCGAGTCGTAAAGCTTTCGCGGGCGGTCTGTGGGTTTGGCGTTGCGCACCTGCGTGTCGGTCAGCATGTTTAGGGTATCTCCCGGCGTCAGCGATGCAGATACCCGAAAAAGTACCTGCATCGGGTTGAGACATGCCGAGAGCCTATGAAACGCCATGAGAGCGAAAAACCCTGGGATTCAGGGTATTTATAGCGCTTCTTAGGACTGCCTGAGCTGGCGTGGAATCGGAAATTGGCGGAGAGAGAGGGATTCGAACGCCGCCGCAACCGATTGATCTAAGAGCGTCTCTACTTCGCTGCGAATTTCCGTACCTTCAAAACGTACCGAAGAAATTCGCGACCAAAACCTATGCGCTCTGCCGACTCAAGCATCCCTCGGTTCCGGCGGGACTATAGCTCACGCACGTTCGCGGAACCACACAACACGTATGCCTACATCGAATCGTTTCAGATTCACCATCCTTCAGCGCCAATCAAAACCGGAATCGTCTCAGGACGGAATCGCGCCATCGACAGGCGGATTTTCAGTTACCTGAAAGGTTTGCGTGGCGTCATTGAGCGTGGCACGTGCGACGCTTTTCCGACGGAGCGGGCCTGTCGACGATCACGCTAGATGCGGACGAGTGACGATAGATTGGGCACCTGGCCAGGCACACCGCGTACACCTAGGGTGTTCGCGCCTCCGGCCCCTTATCAAGCATCTCCCTCACTACGACCTCGGCGAGTATCTGTGCAAGCCCATTCAGGGCCGACCGGTATCTCTCTTCAGCCGCCGGGTCGCGCTCGCACTTCAATGTGCGTTTGAATGCTCCGTCGAGATAGTGCTCGCGAAGTTGTCGGGCTAGATCCTCTAGATCCAACGCTTCCCAAGTGCGCCCCGCGTCTTGAACCTCTAGTCTGATGGCGGGCGACGTATCGGGCTTGACGCCTTTCTTTTTCGCAACAAGAGCAATTCGCTGGTAGATCGTGACGGGCAGCGCGCGCACCGTGTCGTCTCGAAGGTCACGCAATTCAATCCAATGGCGGAAATGCTGCTTTTCGATGGGCGTGTCGTCTTCCTTTGTCATTTTCTGCCCGGGGATTCACCCCACCTCATTCGCAGGTTTGCGCAGCGGAAATGCCGGAAGGTTGTTTGACCCCGGCTGAGACTCCTATGACCTGGTCTTCATTGCTAGCACGCGAACCGCCGGCCAGTGCGAGGGTGGCGTGATTAGCCGGTCCGCGGCTCCGAGGTCGCCATATCCTCGATGCGTACGGCAGCAGCAGCTCTCGCGCTGCTGCTGCGGCCAGTCGATCGCATGAATGGGCTCGGACAGAAGATTCAGCTGTGCGCGTGCGTAACCCGGACGAAACGCCCCGCTGATGATACCAAGGACACTTCCTGCCGCGAGTGCGCCTGCGCTCGTGGTTAAGTAGCCGACTGTGTTGATCTGGGGAAGATCCTTCCAATATCCGCCGGGATCAGCCCCTTGTTCTCGCGCCACGCGGGCTGCTTGTCGTCGCCGTTCGCGTTCCTCCAGGGTCATGAGTTCCTGCGAGATCCGGTTCCAATCAATCATTCCCCTACAGACCGCACAAGGCCCATCGGTCTCGAAGTTGACGAGCTGAATGGTCTGACCAGTAATCGTCCCGTTGGCTCCCTCGAGCGACACGCCGCAATCAATGACTGGCACCAAGTAACGAAACGCGATCTCGCTCAGCGCTAAGCGACTGTGCTGTTGATCTGTGCAGGCGATGACGGCATCCGCCAGTGCGAGCGCATCAACGACTTCAGGCTGCGGCACCCGACCGACATACCCGTCGAACCGGATGTCGGAATCGATGGCGGTGACGTGCTCTCGCGCAACTTCCACCTTAGTCAGCTTCGCCGCAGCTTGCTCCTCATACGCACCGTGCACACGTTCAAGGTTGGACTTGTCGAGCACATCAGGATCGACGACGACGATGTGGCCAACGCCGGCTCGGGCGAGTACTTCGATGGCGGGTGAACCGGTTCCGGAGGCGCCCACGACTGCAACGCAAGCATTGCGGATTCGCTGCGCTGCCCGTTTTCCGAACTGCGCATCGAGCCGAGCGATCCGATCATGATCGACGGGTTTGTCCGGCGTGAGCGTGTATCCCAGGAAGGTCTGAACTCGCAGACCCTCACACACAAATCGCACGACAGGATGCCACTTGCCTTCGACGTAGAAGCGTCCGCTGGCGACCAGCTCTCCGTCCATTTCGGAAACGATGAGACTCAGATATGGGCGACCTGAGGTGAAACCATCGAGGTACTCGCCGTAGTAGCCATCCATGTCATCGTCGATGGGACTGGCGATCGGTTTGTACCCTTGGGGATGGGAGTGGACGACGCCAACGGCGAAAGGATGGTGTTCTGACTCAAGCGCTACCCGAAGCGAATATGCTTCCTGAATCGCCACGTGACCGACGCGATCATCAAGCTCGCCTGCGCGCGGCGGGTCGAGCGCCACCATCGTAAAGACAAACTCGTCGCCCGCGCGCCGCCAACCGAATCGGACCCACGTAGCCCATTCGTGGTGTGGGTAGCGAGAGAACAGCAAGCTGCAGAGGTCTGTCCACTGCCCTCGGCCGAACCGAACGATGGCGCTAGGCATCGACGTGGGCTAGTCGAGTCGATCCAGCCACGCGATGAGCTGATCGATATAGGTGTGGAATCCGTGAACCTGCGGGTCGTAGGGAGGCCCGCCACCTCCGTTGTGTGGGTGGTACGAGGCAAGTTGCCACGTGCGTCCGTCGGCGGTCACGATCCCCTGAGAGTTCTGTCCGCCGCGCACGCGCGGGATGAATGGCGAGCCCTGCGGTAGCCCCGCCAAATCAATGTGACTTGCAGGGTGCCCATCGGGTACAGGCACAACGACATCCGTAGTGATCGGCAACCCGAATCGTGCACCGCCGGTTGGCAAATCGCGGTACAGAATGATGGGTCGGGAGGCGTTGACGAGTAGCACCGCGTGCTGCCCGCCTTCTTCGAGAAGCGCGAGCTCGCGCGTGATGCGCTCGGTTAGCATTTACCACCCTCCACGACACGACGGGTCACAAGGAAGTGCTCGCCGTTCCTGATCTCGACGCTTTCGTTGACCCCGACTTCACCGGCGTGCGGGGGGTTCTCGCGACGGACCACCGCAACGTCGGCGGGCACATGCACCAGCGCCGCGATCTGCGCCCCGGTCATGTGCTCATGAACGCCTTGCGATCGGTCGAAGCGGCGGCGGTTGACGAAAATATGTAGCTGTTCGTGCTTTTCCATAAGGCTAACCTATTGATTTTGGGCCATGATGTCCATACGATAGCGTATAGCTCACTACTACAACGTAGTGAGATTGTATACGAACTAGTAGTAATGTCAAGCTCAAGCGCAGCGGCCGAATTACCCCGTCTCCTCGCGGCTCAACGCGAGGCCCGCGGTCTGACTCAGGCAGAACTCGGCCTCAAGGCTGGCATCGCCCCAGGGGCCATTTCGCACTTCGAAACCGGACAGCGCGCTCCTTCACTCGAATCGCTAGTGAAGCTGGCAGACGCGCTCGAGTGCTCTGTCGATCAGCTGTTGGGGCGTCGTTCGGCTGAAGCGGCGCCGCTCGTTGATCCGATTTTCGTCCGTGCCTCGCGCGCGGACTCGCATACCCTCGACGCCGTGCGGCGCGTCACCGCGGCGTTGTTGCACGAGCCTCCGAACGAAAAAAAATAGCCCGACGCGCTCTTTACACCCATAGGAGAACCAATGAATGAAACGCGCAAGAGAAACGGGTCCAGCGAGAACGGTGTCGGAGAAAGTGGCGATGTAATCATGCGACAAGCCGACGTCAAACAGGTGCGCGCCCTGGATCTTAGAGCTGCGCGAGAAGCCGTAAAGGATGTAGTAAAGGAAGAGCTGAAGGGTGAAATAGTCTCTGCCGAGCTTCTGAACTTCAGGATGAAGTGCCGCTGATGTCGGCCGGCGCTTCCAAGTACCCGACCCAAGACATGACGTTTTGCGCGTTCGATAAGTCGCTCGCTCCTTTTTTCCCACCCCCCGCCGACAAATTGCAGAATTGGCCGCCGGTACAAGTGCAGTATCTGTCGGACTACGTGACTGGTCTGAACTGTCGGACGGTGGTCGAGGAAGCGCACTACGTCGATCGCGACTACATCGAAGACCTCTCGCTCTTTCACGCACGCAGCCTGCGCAACTATCCAAACTATTGCCGCAGGTTGCACTTTTTTTCCGAGACGCTGACGTGGGAAAGCTGGCGCGAGCTCATGGCACGAGCCCGAAAGGACCATACGGGGGTCGGCCGCGAGCTGAGTAAGTCGTACTTGGGCTTCGTTGTTGTTCGTCCATTACCGGGACGGCCGGTGGGGCGCACAGTACTTGCAACGCTGGGCGCTGACGGAGGTGATGGAACGAGAGAGTTTGCGCCACTGCGCACCTACCATTCGCACCTCGGAGGCCTAGAACTTGAGGTGCTAGGCATCGCGTTTCAACAACAGGATCAAGCTGTGAGTGCGTGCGCGACGACTGCAACATGGACGGCATTGCAGGGTACGGCCCATCGCGAACACCTGATCATGCCCACACCGGCCGAGATCACTCTCGCGGCCTCCCGCTACGTACTTGCAAACGGCCGCACTCTGCCGTCGGAAGGGCTGGCTATTCAGCAGATCTGCGAAGCGGTCCGCGACGCTGGGCTCGCCCCAGTCCTGTGCCGCGCGAACTCATTCGAAACTGATCGTCGTGTCTTGGACACATTCATGCGCTCTGGCTTTCCCGCCGTGCTCGCAGTGGTGCCAACCGAGGAGAGCCAATCGGACGAAGGACACGCATTGTGTGCGGTTGGTTCGAAAACCACTGAGGTCACCCCGCAACCGAATCCGAAACTCAGCTACCGAGATGGCGCAACAGCTCTGAAGCAGCTCTATGTGCACGATGATCGGCTAGGACCGTACGCCTCGGCAGTCCTCAGCCCCTTCACTACTAAGAACAAGGCAACACAGATGTCGCTCCACATCCGGTGGCCTGGCGAGGCTGCTGGACAGGTAGAATCATGGCGTTTGTTCGCGATCGTGGTACCAGTTCCAAACAAGGTGCGTCTACCTGTGACGCGGCTGCATGAGATGGGCCACGTCATCGGTCAAGCGATGGGAGCGGCGCTGCCCGAGATGAGCCGGACAACGACCGTACGGTACCGATACTGCACTGCAGTCGCGTACGTAAAGGATGCATTTACGTCGACGCTATCGCACGAAGGACTCGAGCAGCTCGCCGCGAAGACCGCCCTCTCGCGCTACGTTGCGATCGTCGAAGTGAGCGGCCTTGGAGAACGCTTGGTCGATGTGATCCTCGACTGCACGGAAGCGGTCGAACGGCCCTCGGCACTCGCGGTCGTGAATCGCTCGCAACTGCCAGCGGCAGCGGTTCAGGTACTAAGAGATCTCGCGACCGCGCTCGCAACACCGCTCGTTCAATAAGTCAGAACGACGTTCCAAACTCGACGCCAAGCGCGTTCTACGTAGCGCGCGGGATTGGCTGTGGGAAAGAGGCCGTTTTGGTCCTACAGGGATGCCAGCCAGTCGTCGATGAGTAGGTGAAAGATGGTGGCAGGGCCGGAATCGAATGAAGCACGTAACGTGCTGATCGTCATATCGAATCCTAGTTCGGAAAATCGCTGTTAGCCAGAAAGTTACCCAGGCGTTTTGCGACTTTTTTCGGAACCGAATCACCGACCCTCGGAACCGATTTCAGGGTGATCCGCGCGCAATTCGCGCACCCTCAAAGGGTCGAATCGAGTATGGACTGTAACTCCCACTCAATCATCTCCGCGCCGTCTAACCATTTGTTCCATTAGCCGCGCATCGTGAAGTTCCTGCATCAACATCTAGCAGCGCAGGCCAGACTATGAGGTTGGGCGAATCGGCGGTACCGCGCGCGAACAATAGGATGTCGACCTCACTCGCCATCGCTCTCTCGCTGCTCAAGAACTCCGTCAGTTCCGATTCCACCGCTGGCTCGAGCAGTGCTGTGCCCCGTGCCACAGTAGCTCCGTCGACGTATCGCGGGCCGACTCTGGCTTCTGAAAACAAACGACCGTATCCTCACCCATCGACCGCCAGTGATTGCATACCCAACAGACTTTGCGATTCTGCTGCTCACTCGCGTAGCTGCTGATTCATGATCGCGTCACCACTGATGCGCAGTCTGATCGCGGTGTGCGTTGTCATACCGTGGGCGGTCCTTGCGCACGAACATAGTGACCTTGCGTCACCGGACGCCAAGCTAGGGTCAGTTTCCTTCCAGATATCGTGCAAGTCTGAAGTTACCGCTGACTTCAACCACGGCGTCGCTCTGCTGCATTCGTTCTGGCACGACGAAGCACTGCGCACGTTCAAAGAAGTGGCCCTCCACGATCCGGAGTGCGCAATCGCCTACTGGGGTCAGGCAATGAGTGCATTCCATCTGTACTGGAGCCACCCGTCCGCCTCGGAACTGACGTCTGGAAAAGCAGCGCTGGCCCAAGCCGCCGCGGCTCGTGAGATGAGCCCGCGCGAAGATGCCTACATTGAGGCGTTACGCAATCTCTTCGACGAATATCAGCCCGATAGTCCAGACCCCTCCGTCAGGCGCTTCTCAGCAGCGATGGGACAGCTCGTCGAGCAATATAGCAGCGACGTCGAAGCCAATGCTTTCTATGCGCTCAGTCTGTTGGCTGCTCAGCCGGATGGAGCGCCGACGCTGTCGAACGCACAGAAGGCGGCGGCTGTGCTGCAGCCGCTGCTAAAAGATCATCGAGATCATCCGGGCATTGCGCATTACCTGATCCATGCCTGCGACCACCCAGGCATGGCGAAACAAGGGCTGGCGGCCGCTCGCCGGTACGCGTCCATCGCCCCGGCGGCACCTCATGCGCTCCATATGCCCTCGCACATATTCGCCCGGCTCGGCATCTGGCAAGACGACATACGATCCAATCTTGCGTCGAAGGCTGCTGCGGAGACTGCGCTCGGGCGGCAGGCGGGGGCGGAGAATCGACTGCACGCCATGGAGTTTCTCGAGTACGCGTACCTGCAGACGGGTCAATTCGACCAAGCGCGAGCGATCGTTGCCGAAGCCAAGGCCGTTCCACGTTCGGAAGCGCGGGATGACGACTACTATCTGACCGTACAAGCGCGGATTGCGGCTACCTACACCATTGAAACTCGCGACTGGGCGATGGCGGTACACCTGGCCCCTGTCACCAATGCCCATTGGTATAGCGAAGCCCACACACTGCTGGCGAACGCGATGGCTGCGGGCCATCAACATGACGCCGTGGCTGGTGTGGCTGCCGGCCAGCGCCTGGATGCCCTGCTGTCACCCATTCTTGCCAAGATCGGTACCTTACCGGCAGAGTCATCGTCGGCTGACCTCTCTGACGAAATCCATGCCTGGGCGGAGTTCTCGCAGGGCCATGTCGATCGCGCGACTAACCTGCTGAGACCGATCGCAGAGCGACAGTCGATTGTCGGCAAGGGAGAAGTTGAACTACCAGCGCGTGAGATGCTGGCCGACATGCTGCTGCTCGATGGGCGGGCGTCGCAGGCGCTGAAGGAGTATAGAACTTCTCTCGTGAGCGATCCGGGCCGACGCAATGCGCTGGCTGGCGCACGGATGGCGGCCGAACAAGCGAGTCGAGACGCGCGACATTCCTCCCACGGGCCGGATCGATGACCCTCTATCCTTTTCAGTGGGGAAGGGTCGTGAAGGGGGTCGAAATGACGAACCCCCAGCGTCGATCGCGATGAAAATCGCAGCGAAGCCCAGGCTTGACCCACGCGATCACCGTAGCAGCCCGGCCAACTATTCAACGCAAATACTTCAACACGTAGGCCGACCGAGCGTGCAAATCAAAAGGCATTGCACAGAAACTGCTCGCTGATCACCGGCTAGCGGGAGGCGCTCTCGACGGTTGTCTTACGCGATCCACGAGTTGATCACGCAGCCACTCTCGCTCCGTCCGAACGGACGGCAGCCTCTCCACATAGCGCCTTACATCCTCCGCAATCTCGTGGCGGCCATCGCTAACGAGTAGATCGGCGACTGAGCGCCATCCTTCTTCCACGGCTCTGCGCGTTTCAACGAGCTTTCGCTTACCGGCCTCGACGCGGATATTCCGTTCAAGAAGCTCAGCAGCGACGGCCTCGGCCTGCGCACGTATATAAGTCGAGTCTCCGCGCAGACTGGCCCGATAGATACCGTCCTTCTTCGCCTTCCGCATCTCTCCACGCACAGCGCGTTCGGTGGCGTTGGCAGCGACGCCCAACACCCGCAGGTGATGCGCGAACTCCGACCGCCAGTGACGCAGCGTGGCCTTCTTGATGTTGAGACGCACGCCTTGTTCGCTCACGGCCTTCATGACGAGATGGACGTGCGGATGCGGCTCGTCGGTGTGCAGTACGAAGGCGTATCGATGCTGGCCCCACCATTCCTCCCGCGCGAAGTTCCGAACAGCTTCACGCACCTTCTCTGGTGGCGTTCCTTGGGGCATCGAGAACATCAACTTATGGATGAGCTTCGGCGCCTTCCGGCCGTTAGCCGAAGTGAGAGTCGCCTGGCGCCGGAGGTCGTCGATGTCGAGGTCCCAGTCCTCGAGCAATGCCTTCCCGATCCGTCCATGCAGGCGCTCTCCATCGTCGCCTTCCAATTCCAACTCGCCGTACCGGCCGATGTAGTCCAGGTGCTTGCCCGCCGCTTTGAGGTCGTTACTGCCTCGAGGCAGGACTTTGACGACCGCTTCGGGGACGCGCTGGACGGTTCGACGGATGTGCTCCACCTGCGCCAGCGTCAGTCGGCCACCAGTTTCGCGTGCTCCACCACGCGCATAGCTGGCGATGTTGAGCAACGGCTCGGCCTTGGGAAGCCTAAATGTCTTCGCCATAACCGCTCTCCCAACTCGTGAGATTCACTTTCAACATCGCCTTGGTGTTGTCGCGCAGGGCTTCACAAACCTTGAGCATTGCGCGGAAGTCTTCGCGTGCGGAGCTCGGCAAACGGCCGCCTTCGTTTGCGCTCCGCGCGATCTGATTCAGATTCCTGCCGATGGCGGCGAGCTCGTTGATGCTCCGTCGCAGCGCGATCAGCTCGTCCTTGGGCAACGGCGAGAGCTGCCGCAGATGACTGCGCGCCAAAGCGGATACGTAGGTCGCGGGACGCATTCCTCGGGCCGCAGCCCGCGCCTCTAGGAGCAGCCGATCGTCCTTGCGCAGCCGGACATAGACGCGGCTATTACACCGCTCTGCCCGTTCGTTACACCGCCCGCCGAACGCGCTTGCCACCGCCTCCGGCTCTTCGGTCTTAGCGCCGTCGGCGGCGTGCACCTCCCGAATGACCAGGCGTTTGAGCCACGCAGATTCACTCAGCAGTTGGCGCTCCGAGAGCGCCTTGACGCGCTGTTTCAGTTCCAGCGGCAGACGTGCCTTCACAAACTCTGACGCGACCATGGGCCACATCGTGGCCACTTAGCCGCCGCGAGGCTATCCTGCGTATTCCGCAAAACAACGCCGAAACCTCGCTCAGTCGTTCGGCAGCAACGATCGCTCGCCTAATTTTTTTGTCTTCGGCGGACGCAACAAGATAAAGGGAGAAGGCGCCAACGCGACGCCCTCTCCCATCGAATAGCAGCCGACCTCAGGCGGCAAGCACCTCCTGCGCCAGATCCCAGAGCCGGCTGTTCAGCTCAACATCCCTGCGAATCGCCGTAATGCCGCGCGTCCGCGTCAGCCGGCCGCTCGCCGTCCGCCGCGTGAGGCCACCCCGGATCAGATTCTCCTGCACCTTGTTGAGCGTGCTCCAGAGATCCTGACCGGTATCCCCAATTCGGCGGGCCTTCAGAAGCTGCGAGGGCTGCATGCCGCTCTCGGCGACGTTAGGGAACCGCAGTGCCAGCGCCCGGCCGGCAAAGCCGATTTGCTCATCCACGTGGAGCCACCGGCGTTCCATGCGCTCGACCTGCAAGGCCAAGCCTTCGAACCGCTCGGCGACCCGCAATGCACCTGCGATCACCTCGTCGACGACATTTCCGCGGTGCGGCACATAGACGCCCGGGAAGGCGCCGCGAGACACGATGAGTCCATTCGTGCACACCACGCGGAAGATACCGACCCGCAGTTGGTAGGAGCTTGTGCCGTCGTGCGAGTTGAGAAACACGACCTCGGGCACGGAGTCCTTAAGCTGCACCGTTTCAAGGCGTCGGCGCAGCCGTACGACGTGGCGTGCGTGCAGCGGGCTCGCTCTCCGCGCCTGCGTCTGTCGAGCCTCCACCGGCACGAAGCCCGCCTGCATGAGCCCGGACAGCACGCGCTCGGTCGGAATGAACGTGTACTTCGAGCTCGTGCGCTCGTGAGGCGAAAGCGCGAACACGGCGGGAGCTCGCTGCCGGACCGCATCGAGCGTCAGCGTGCTCGCAAAGACATTGGCAGCGGATGCAAAGGACATAGACGTTGCGTTCATGATGGAATCCTCGGATTCGTTCTTGGGCGGGATTGCCCGCGTTCCGTGGATCACGGCGCGCGCAGCGGTCAAGCACGTGGCGATCGGATCGTGGAATAAATGGAGGGGACCCGCGCTTCGCGGGGAGGCAACCGTTTATGCCGCGAAAGCCCATCGGCACGTGCTTGACCGCGAGCACGCCGTGATAGGCTCAAAGCGAGTCAGAACATCCCGCCCTCTCCTTCCAAGCCTTCAAAGCGGGCGCCGACGTAGAAGTGAGCGGTAGACGAAAACATTTGGCGCGTCGATCCCGCGACCAGGACCGACGCGCCAGAAACGTCTTAGTCGATGGCCTCGAAGATCCGAAGCGCCTCCCGATGCTCCAGCGTGAACTCACGCAGCCGGTGGAAGTGCTGGCTGAACATGTCCGTCGCGTACTGGAAGGACAGGTGACTGAAGGTGAAAAGACATACCGTGATGCCCGCAGCATCGGCACTCATGCGTCCCTCGAATCCGTTGCTGTCGATGCGAAGGTCGTACGCTTCGTCCGGCGGACTCATGTAGAACCCGCCGTTGCTGAGCTCGAAGAAACGCCAAGCGCCCCCGGAGTACGTACGCGCGAACTGCGCCATGAAGTCGTAAATGCGGCCCTCAACGCTCAACATGTGCCGGCCGAAGTGCCTCGGTAGTGTTCCGAGGCGCGCGTGCTCGGGCACGGGATAGGCCGTGATCTTCGTGTCAGTGTGATCACTCATAGAAGTCTCCGATGTCTTGGGCGGGTTTGCCCGCGCTGCTATCCGCACGCCGCAGCGCAGCCGTCAGGGCCGCGCGTCAGCGCGCTCGCGAGCACGGCGTAGCCGCGCGCAGGCCTTGACGGCGAGAACGGCGTGCAACACTCGGGCCGATCAGTAAACCCGCCTCTTCCTCTTTCGGCTTTGTTCGCAGACGGAGGGAGCGGTAATCCGCTCCCTCCGCGCGGCGCTCATATGAGTCCGCGTTCGGCCATGGACACGACCGACGCACCGCCGACGATCAAGTGGTCGAGCACGCGAACCTCGACCAGCTTCAAGGCATCGTTCAGGCGTCGCGTGATCGACCGGTCGGCTTCGCTCGGCTCCGCGACACCGCTCGGGTGGTTGTGCGCCAGAATCACGGCCGCTGCGTTATGCGCCAGGGCGCACTTGACGACTTCGCGTGGGTGAACGCTCGCGCCGTCCACCGTGCCGCGAAACAGCTCTTCGCACGCGATCACACGATGGCGTGTATCGAGGAACAGGCAAACGAACACTTCGTGCTCAAAGTCCCCAAAACGCACCGCCAGATACTCGCGCGTTGCGCGGGGACTTGTCAGAGCGCTCGAGCGCGCGAGGCGCGTTGAGAGAATGCGAAGCGCCGCCGCGATCACCTCGTCGTCGCTGACCGGCGCAGTCGCGCCTCCAACGTCTGCGACAAAGCCTGAGCTGAAACGTGTCGCTGTCGGAACGATGGCACCGGAGTGTGAGCGAATACGGAGGCTACGACCTGAACAAGGGCGAATGCGCATGGAACTCTCCTTCTCTGCAGGCGGGATTGCCTGCCGGAAGGTCTCCGCCACGCCGCAGCGCAGCCGTCAGGGCCGCGCGTAGCGCGCTCGCGAGCACGGCGCAGCCGCGCGCAGGCCTTGACGGCGAGAACGGCGTGGCACGCTGCGGAAGACAGGCAACCCCGCCTTCCTCGTGAATTCGTATCGACAGTAAGCGGGAACGGGGCGTTCCGCGCCGGCGTGCGGGCAGCCGCGATGCAGAAACGGGAATTGCATCCGCGCGATCCAGCCGCACCACCTCCGCTCATTAGTGGGCCAACGTCACCGCACGATTCGAGTGATCTTCAGTCCAACGGCAGACTTTCGATAGACATTGCCGCCGATCCATCGGTAGACCGACTTGCAGTTCTCGGTCCGACAATTCTAAATTCCCGACCGAACCCTAACCCGCAGTCCGCTGCGCCGATGTACCTACACTCGGTAGTTCCAGCGACTGCTCCAACACCAACAGCGATGCCTATGACCGAGGACGACAACACACCGATAACTCTATCTCGTGAGGACCTCTACGAACTGGTCTGGTCGAAACCGATGCGCGAGCTGGCAAAGGACTTCGGCATCTCCGATGTCGCCCTAGCAAAGCGATGTCGACGTCTCGGCGTCCCGGCTCCTGGTCGTGGGTATTGGGCGCGCGTTGACGCCGGCCAGCAACCCTACCGCCCGACGCTTCCAAAGCGAGAGCCGGAGCGGTCTGATCAGGATGCACTCACCGTTGCACCGTCAGCGGAAGCACCACCCATTTTGAGCGTCCTAGTGGCCCCGACTGAGGATCACGCATGGCTCGAAGAACGGTTGGCATTCGAGAAACACCTGGACAACAACATTGAGGTTCCGGCCACCACCAAAAAGTGGCACCCAGCAATCGAGGCTTGCCGTGATGAGTTGGAGCAAGCGGCCGAAGAAATGCGGGCGTCCCGAAAAGCGAATGATCGCTACGAGAAGTGGCCGGAATGGCGAAAACAGAAAGAGTTCGACAGCGCCGCGTGGAAATGGCGACACGTCCGGAACCGAGGTCAGCGACTATGGGATACGCACAAGGCCGTGGCGTTTCGCGTCTCTCTCGACGCGTACAAACGCGCCCTCAGCCTTACGAATGCGCTTGCTCTGGCTGCCGCCAACCGCGGATTCACAGTAAGCGAAGACGATAAGATCGGTCGCCTCGTGTTCACCGGATACAACGCGGACATCCACTTGCGGGTTACAGAGATGCTCGAGGAGAAAACCCGACCACGCGTTCAACATGACGGCGAGACGGAACAAGAGACGTACAAGGCACCCACTGGACGGTTGCGCATGACTCTGCAGACGGGCTATCGGGAGGGTCCATCATTCCAGGATCGCGAATCGCGCACATTGGAGTCGCAGCTCAACCGCGTATTCGCAGCAATGTATCCCCTCGTCGTGAAGGTTTGGCAAGAGGATCGGGAACATCTCGAATATCAGCGCCGCAGGGAGGAAGAAGATCGACGGCGTGCTGAAGCCGCTCGAGTCCGTGCAGAACGTGAACGAGCACTTGCCGAGGAACGTACCCGTCGGAGGCGTCTATCCGTTGAGGCTAGCCGGTGGACCAAGTCCCGTCGGATTAGGAACTACGTCGCCCATATTCAGACCACCGCACGCGAGCGTGGGGCTTCCGAGCCGTCGCTTGATCACTGGACGGTGTGGGCTCTTAACGTGGCTTCGGAGCTTGATCCAACAGAGAAGCGATTGGACGTGAACAGCACCGACTAGGACCGATGTCGCGAACGCGTTTCTGTCACGGCTGCTCCTCCACACACGAGTGAGATTTCGCCGCCCGCGCCACCGTTCGGACGTTCCCCACAACTCCGCGTGCTGCATCCGACCCTGATGCGCAGAGCCGCGGCGGCGTGGCAGGTCGCACAATCGCCGCTGTGGTAGGCAGGCCGACTAGCGCGTCGGTTCCTCGCGGCTCGGCGGCGATTTCGCCGGAACGCTTCCGCGCTCCGACGGGCCCGGCTCGGAGACGGACTTTCCGTTTCTTACGGAGAGCGCCATGACTGCCTTGACGCGCTCGACGAAGAGCGCACGGTCGCGCGGATCGCGGATGCTGCGCTCCGCGAACTTCTCCGCGACGTGCACGCTGATGAACGCGCTGCGAAGCTCGGGGTGCTCGCGCATGGCGAGAGCATCGGCGAGGCGCGCCTCACGGTCGCGGCGCGCGCGCCGGATTGAGTCCGCGAAGAACGTGACGTCTTCGACGACCCACCGGGCACGACGGAACGTCCGCTGCTGCGCCGTCCTGGTCTCTCCCTCGCGCGAGGGGACCGTGACGGGCTCAGAGCCGATGCGCTGCACGCCGATCATGGCGCCGATCTTCGGCTGCGACTTGGATTGCGTGATCGCGCGTTCGAGGTCCACGCCCCAGAGCGTTTCCACGCCGCGGCTGGACAGAATCTGCACGTAGTACGACGGGCTCCCATGGGGCTCGAACTGATAACTCGCCCGACCGTGGGCTTTGAGGCGCCCGGTGACTACGCGGCCCGATCGGCCACGCGGGGGCGCCGGAGCGTTTGTGGACCTTCGGTCGAGGTGAAGGCGTTCGACGATCTCGCCGACGGGCGCCAGTCCACCGCCCGCCGTCCGGCCAGGATCCGCGGCGCGCGGCGGGCGCTTATCACTCATCGCTTACATCAACGCGTGGGGTTGTAGTCGCGGTCGGGGCTGCGCGGGCCTAACGTCCGCTCCTCGGCGGCACGCAGATGCACGGGCTCGAGCGGCTGGCCAAGGTCGATGCGCCTGGCGAGGTGCGCGCGCAAGTGCTCTACGAACTGCTCGCGGTGTTCGTGGCTCGCATACTGCTGCTCAGCGAGCGCGCGGCCCATCTGCAACTGGAGGTACGAGCCTTCGAGCTCGGGATGGCGCTTGATCGCATCGCTCGCGCTGATGGACGGGTCGCGCACAACGTCGGCCAGCTTGCGGCGTTCGTCGAGGAAGGTCCTGCGCTCGACGATCCACTCATTGCGGTGCGTCTCGATCTCTTCGCGTCCGGTCTCCCGTCCCTGCGCGTCCCGCTTCGCCGCCAGCACCGTGACCGCGGCCTTACCGACCGCACGCACCCCGATCTCATCCCCGATCCCCGGCGTGCTCAGCGACTGCCGGAAGGCACGCTCGAGGTCCACACCCCAGATCTCGCGGTCGCCGCGTTCGGTCTCGATGCGGACGAAGTACGACATTGGCTCCTTGGGATCGTGTGCGTAGGGTGCTGGGCCGTGATCGACGAGTTTTCCGACGATCAGCGCGTTGTCGGTCGAGCGGCTCGCCGCCGATTCGTTCACCTCCCGCGCTACCGGAGCCTCGGGCTTCGCCTCCGAAGGCGGCCCGCCGCGGCGCGCGGCGAGCGCGCGCGCGAGGCGTTCACGCTCGAATTCGGTGGGCTCGTAGCCGCGGACTGTAAGTCCCACGAGGCCTGCCGCGAACCAGGCTTCCTTCCTGAAGAACTCCGTGCCACCGACAGTGATCTCACCGCGACCGGCTTCATGCGCGATCGCCACCATGCTTTGAATCACGATGGCGTTCTCGGAACGCGTGGTGAGCCGATTCCCGTGATGCGTGAACGCCTCCGTACCGTCCGGAAAGTGGAACTTGTTGCCGATCTGGATGAAGCGCTCCTGCACGGAATCCGGCACGCGCCACGCGCGGGCCGACGCGGCCCGCGCCTTGAGCCCTTCATCACGAGGCTCCGGCGCGGCTTCACCCGGCCGCTCCCCGGTGCCCCGCTCCACTTGAGTCGCTTTTTTTGCGGCGCTGTCCGCGGCCTTGGCTTTGCGGCGGCCGCCGGAGCGGCTCGAGGCAAACTCGATAAGGTTGAGTGCCGACTCGCGGGCCGCCGGCTCTTTCTCGGCCGTCGCGGCGGGCGGTTCTTGCGTCGTTCCTTTCGCCCGGTTACGACGGATCGATTCTTCAGGCGGGGTGTCGGGCGTCTCAGACACAGCGTCTCCTAGCGTTCACGCAGCGCGGCCATGAAGGACTCCACCGCGACATCCAGTTCCTCCGTGGTCAACCGTTCGCCCTCGGCTTTCTGGGGCAGTACGACGTGGTCGAGATCGACATCGAAGTCGTCCACGCTCAGTTCCTCGAGGTGCTCGATATCTCGGGGCGTCGCGCGACGCCTGTGGCGCCCACGCGGCGGCTTCGGCACCGTCGTATCCGGCGGCGCCGACTGCGTCTCCGCGGCCACTCTCGCGTCTTCCCGCGCCGGCCTCGAGACGATAGGCGGCACCTCGCCCCTCGCGAGCGCTGGAGAGGCATACCGCGGCGGTGGGCTGATGAACCGCTTGAAACGCCGATCACTGAAATACCGAATTTTCTTGCAGCGCACCGGCCGGATGCCCTCGTAGAAAACGATCGCCTCGTCGTTCTTCATGGCTTGCACTTCTTGCGGCAGCATCAGCGGCCGGCGCTGCTCGCTGACGCTCACGCTGCGCGAGCGCTGCGACTTGCCGAAGAGATCGAAACCGGGCTTCGAGACCGAATGTGTCTTAACCGTGATCGTGCCGAGCTCTTCCGAGATCTCGCGCGCGTCGGAGTATTCATCCGCGCCGAACACGACGCGCGCGGCGAGATTGCGCAGGATTGTCTCGGCGGCGTTCGGCCCGTAGACCTCGCGCAGCTGCGAGCGCGCCTGGATCGCGAGCACGACGCGGATGTTGTAGCCGCCCATGAGGCCAATGGCTTCCGCGATGATAGGAATCTTGCCCAATGAGGTGAACTCATCGAGCAGGAACATGACCTGGTAGATGAGCTCTGGGTTGTGTTCGGGCAGTTGCCGCGTCTGCAGCGCGATGGCCTGCTGAAAGAACAGTGACAGCACCGGCCGCAAGCGGTGTAAGTCCTCGGGCAGCACGCCGACGTAGATGCTGATTCGCTTTGAGCGCAGCTCCCGCAGATCGAAGTCGTTGCCCGACGTCGCCCAGTCGAGGATCGGGTTCAACCAGAGATCCAGGCGCGACGTGAACGTTTTGCGGATGCTCGATGCCGTAACCGGAGCGAGATCGATGACGTCGCAGAGCGAACGCACGCATTCTGGTGAAAGCGGGTATTTGCCGCTATTGCGCCCTTCGATGAGGCGCTTCCAGTGCGCGCCGAACCCTTCGTGGTCGGACGCCATACCCTGCCGGAGAATCTCGCCGATGGTCTTCGGCAGGCTCGGTGTTTCGAACACATAGAGCCCGATACCTAAGAACAGCGTCCGGGCCGAAGCCGTCCAGAATGGATCGACGCCGGGACTCTCCTGGTAGAGCATGTCCCCGATTCGCTGCAGGCCATTGATGCGCAGCGCTGGATCGTCGGGGATGTAACCGAGCGGATTCCAGCGCGCGGTGTTGCGCGCTTCGGAGAACGGGTCGAACAGGAACACGGCGTGGCCCGATCGCGCGCGATGCCCAGCCGTGATCGTGTAATTCTCCCGCTTCGGATCCACACAGATCAGCGAGTCCGGCCATTCGAAGAGATTCGGGACGACAATGCCCGCACCCTTGCCGCTGCGCGAGCGCGCGATCACGGCCACGCCCTGCTGGCCCGGCAAGCGCAAGAGACGCCGGCCGAGCCGCGCGAGGATGATGCCGCCCGGCGACAACAGTCCGACGCGCCGAACTTGCGCTTTCGTCGAAAACTTCGCATTGCCGTGCAGCGGCGGCGCCCCCGGACGCAATGCGAGCACCAGCGGAATCAACACGAGCAGGAGTCCTGCCCCGCTGCTGATTAAGAGTTTGGCGTGGATGTCGGCGCGCGTGCCGTAGTAGTACGCATAGCGCGCCACCGTCAGTGGCGTCGCCGAACGAGGATCGGCGCGCACCCATTGTAGAAACAACACGCCCGCAACGTACTGCGCAGCCGTCATCAGCCCCGCCGCGGCGAGGCATCCCTTGACGCTGCGCGCCACCCACGGCGATCTAGCGGTTGGCCGCCAGCGTGCAGTGTTTGCGGGCAGGGTCATACCAGATCTCTTTAATGCAGCGCTGCCGGTGCTCGACGCCGAACTGCACGACGACGTCGATCAGGAGATACAGCAAGTTCTTG
>FTEZ01000177.1_pt1 | contig 14476 bp, 9 predicted proteins | sample 1640331 | NCBI WGS metagenome assembly FTEZ01 (sample SAMEA3914816, study PRJEB12502) | metagenome | biome: forest; material: soil | place: USA | collected 2011-09-16 | depth 0.3 m
GATCAGCGTCGGCCGGAACCCCCACAGCAGAACCGCCGTATTGCGAATGGCCACCACGAGCTGATGCAGCTTCGGCTCATCATCGAGGGGGAATGCCGCGGCGAATGCCACCACGACCTGTTCCGTATCGGCCCCTTTCGGGCGAGTGGGGAACGCGGCCACGAAGGAACGCGCGATTCCCGGGAGCGGCTCCAGCACCGACTCGAGCTCATGGCTGAAATAGTTGATGCCGCTGACGATGATGCAATCCTTGCTGCGGCCGACGAGATTGAGCCGGTCCTGCTCGATGAAGGCGAGGTCTCCGGTTCGCAGCCACCCATCCGCGGTAAAGGCGGCGCGGGTGGCTGCTTCGTTGTTGTAGTAACGATTGAACACCATTGGCCCGCGTAGCTGTAGCTCGCCCGAGAGGCCCTGTGGCAGGGGTTTACCCAGCTCGTCGACGACGCGCAGCTCGACGTCACGGATCGGAAAGCCGACGGAGGCAAATTCGTGCTCCGCGTCGACGTGCGGGAATTCGCTCGAGTACACGACGCCCGCACAGGTCTCGGTCATTCCGAAGCCGGGCCAGAGCACGCCACGAGGCATTCCATATGGCGCAAGCAAGTCGAGAAAGCGACGTCCCGTCTCGACGACGTTTGCCTCTCCACCCGTGATGATGTGTCGCAGGCACGAAAGATCGAGTGGGCGCCGCCCCTCCGTCAATGCGCCCGGTGCCGCTGACTGGATGGCCGCGTTGATCTGGCCGATGAGGAAGTTCGGGACCAGGGCCGTGGTTATGCGATGACGATGGACCAGCCGCAGAAGCAGAAGCGGATCTGCAAGGATTGCAGCGGCATCCACGTGCACCTGCGTGGCGCCGCCGTGCACGGCGATCATGTGTGACTCGAGCAATGCGGTCACATGATCGAATGCCACCCAGTTGAGCGCTGTATCGGTTGACTGCAACCTGCGTCGGTGGCCCTTGCTGGCCATTGAGGCAAGCACGTTACCGTGCGTGAGCACGACTGCTTTGGAATTGCCGGTCGACCCTGAGGTGAGCATGATGATCGCGACATCTTCGCGCTGCGCCTCGTGGATGGACGTCGCAGGTTCGAAGTTGCCCAGTTCATCGAGGTTCGCAGCCCCGGACAACTCCGGCAGCTGCTTTTTCAGGGAAGCACTGGTCACGACGATGGGATCGTCGAGCAGCGTGCAGACGTGGCGAAGATGTCGTGCCCAGCGCTCCGCATCGCTGCGTATGGGAACTATCGCGCACGGCACGAGCCCGCCCAGCACGCATCCCCAGAACGCCAGGATGAACTCCTCGTGGCGATCGAGAATGAGCGCCACGTTTCTGCCCGGAGCGCCCAGCGTGCGCAGGCCGCCCTGGACGCACAGGGCTCGTTCCAGCAGCGCGGCGTAGGAAACGAGTTCAGTGTCGTCGGAATCCGCCGCCTGAACCGACCGGACCCCGCAGAGGGGGTGGTGGAGCGCCGCGCGCAGAAGCAGCGAGGCGATGCTCCTGGCGCGAACGCGGGAGTGCTGCCGCCAGAGGGTAACTGCCGAATCGGAGGGGGACTCTCGGAGTCCTCCATGAGCGGATGTCCGTTGCATCGAGTTATCCATCCATGGATTGCCTGCGTGTCATTTATTCTCAATGCGGGTGATCGTCAAGCGAAGGATTTGATGCGTGATGATGTGGCGAGGAATCGTGCACGGGAATCATGCGGGCACATTCTCATTGCACTGAATTCAGGCGGAAGACGACGATGCGCGGCACACGGATGAAGCAAGTTGAACAGCCGTGTTCTGGAATCGTGCAATCGAAGTGTTGCGTGACGCGCGCATGTTCTCATTACAGACAACTTGAAGGTGTAGCTTCGCGAGCTTCGTTGGAATGAAACATCTTGACGATGTGCGACTCGTTGAAGTACTTGTGCACGCGCCGACGCCGCCGCGCGTGGCGTGGATACACAAGACGTAATGAAGCGTGCGTTTCAGGAGGAATTCGAGGGGGACGAAAATCGAGACATGCATTCACATGGAGGATCTGTCATGTCAGCCCAATCAGTCCCTGGATATTCGAATCAGGATCCGAACCGCGTCCTGATCTTCGACACGACGCTGCGCGATGGCGAGCAGGCGCCCGGTTGCAGCATGACTCACACGGAGAAACTGCGCATTGCGCACGCCCTGGGGGAGCTCGGCGTCGACGTGATCGAAGCCGGGTTCCCGGCATCCTCCCGCAGTGACTGGGAGGCTGTTCAGTCGATCGCGCGTGAAGTGCGCGGCCCGATAATCTGCGCGATGGCCCGCTGCCGGCAGGAGGACATGGAGCTTGCCGCCCGGGCGCTCGAAGACGCGCCTCGCGCGCGCCTGCATGTCTTCGTGCCGACGAGCGAAATTCACCGCCAGTACAAGCTGAATGTCGCGCGGGAGGAGATCATCCGCACCGCCGCCGAAGGCGTTCGTCTCGCGACCGGGATGTGCGACGACGTTCAGTTCTCGCTCGAAGATGCGTCGCGAACCGAGCCCGCCTTTCTCGCGCAGGTCTCGCAGGTCGCCGTCGATGCGGGCGCGAAGACGATCAACCTCGCTGACACGGTGGGCTACTCCGTTCCGGAGGAATTTGCGGAGCTGTTCCGCTATCTGCGCGCGAATGTGACAGGAATCGAGAACGTACGTCTGGCGGCCCACTGTCACGACGATCTGGGCATGGCAGTGGCGAACAGCCTGGCAGCCGTGCTTGCCGGCGCGCGCCATATCGAGTGCACGATCAACGGCATCGGCGAGCGCGCTGGAAATTGCTCGCTCGAGGAAGTGGTCATGGCCCTGCGGACGCGCGCCGCGTTTTTCAACGTGACCACCGGAATCAACACGAAGCGCCTGTTCCCCACGTCGCGCATCGTATCGGGAATCACGCATATGCCGATCCCGCGGAACAAGGCTGTGGTCGGGGCGAACGCGTTTGCGCACGAAGCCGGCATCCACCAACACGCCATGCTCAGACACTATTCGACCTACGAGATCCTGCGGCCGGAAGACGTGGGGATGGCCCGCAGCATGCTGGTGCTCGGCAAGCACAGTGGGCGACATGCATTTCGCGAGCGCATCAGGACACTTGGCTATGAGATCGAGGGCGCAGAGCTCGAGCGCATGTTCGAAAGTTTCAAGATACTGGCGGGAAGGAAAAAGAGTATCTCGGATCGCGACATCGAAACGTTGGTGCGGCGTGAGGGTGCGACGGCCGGTGCAGCGCCTGTCGTGCCGGGCTCGTGACGGAGGTCGCGGCGATGAAACACGAACCGCTGACGATGTTCGAGAAGATCTGGCGTGGGCACGAGGTTTTGCCGGGAACGGAAGATACCCAGGCCATTCTGTACATCGACCTGCACCTGACTCACGAGGTGACCTCTCCGCAGGCATTTGCCCTCCTGCGTGAGAGGGGCCTTGCGGTCCGGTGTCCGGCCCTGACGCTCGCCACAATGGACCATGTCACGCCCACGCGCACAGAGCAGTTGCTCGGGCACGTTCCTGTTGCGGTCGAGTCGACGCAGGCGCAGTTGCGCGAGCTCGAGTCGAACTGCGAGGCCAACGGAGTCGAGTTGCTCGGCATTCGCAGCGGCCTTCGCGGAATCGTCCATGTCATCGGGCCGGAGCTCGGCCTGACGCAACCGGGCAGGACGATCGTTTGCGGCGATAGCCATACCAGCACGCACGGCGCGCTCGGTGCACTGGCGTTCGGCATCGGCACTACGGAAGTCGCGCACGTGCTGGCAACGCAATGTCTGTTGCAGCGGAAGCCACGCACGTTGGCGGTTGACGTGAATGGCTACCTCGGGACGGGCGTCACGGCAAAGGATGTCATCCTTGCCGTGGTCGGCAGGCTCGGGGTCGGCGGCGGATCGGGCCATGTGATCGAGTACCGCGGCGACACGATCCGCGCCTTCGACATGGACCAGCGAATGACCGTCTGCAACATGTCGATCGAGGCGGGGGCACGTGCCGGCATGATCGCGCCGGATGAAACGACCTATGCCTATCTCGAAGGCCGCCCGCGATCGCCGCAAGGGCTGGAATGGGAGTGTGCGCTGGAGGAGTGGCGCCAGTTGCCAACCGACGCCGGAGCGCAATTCGACCGGGAAATCACGATCGATGTGAGCTCGCTGGAGCCCATGATCACCTATGGCACGAACCCGGGTATGGTCATGGCCATCACGGGCACGATTCCGCGGGACGATTCCGACCCCGTGTTCGAACGCGCGCTCACATACATGGGCCTCGAGGCGGGCTCTGCTATCGCCGGGCGTCCCGTCGACGTCGTATTCGTGGGAAGCTGCACGAACGCCCGGTTGTCGGACCTGCGCAGCGCTGCGTCGATCCTGCGCGGGCGCCACGTCGCGCGCGGAGTCAGGATGCTCGTCGTCCCGGGATCGCAGCAGATCAAGGCGGCTGCCGAAGCCGAGGGGTTGCATCGAATATTCACCGATGCAGGAGCCGAGTGGCGCGAATCCGGATGCTCGATGTGCATCGGCATGAATGGCGACTCGGTATCCGCCGGGCAATACGCCGTCAGCACCAGCAATCGTAACTTCGAGGGGCGGCAGGGCGCGGGTGCCCGCACGCTGCTGGCAAGCCCTCTTACTGCGGCGGCCTGTGCCGTGAGCGGACGCGTGAGCGACCCGCGGGAGATGCTGTGATGGAGCCCTTGCGGAGAATGAGCTCGCGCACCGTAGTTCTGGCAGCGGCGAATATCGACACGGACCAGATTATTCCTGCGCGGTTTCTGACGACGACGACGCGTGCAGGGCTGGGCAGGCACGTTTTCGCCGACTGGCGCCACGACGAGCAGGGTGCCCTGCGGGAAGAATTCGCGCTCAATCGGCCGGAGGCGCAAGGCTGCGTCATCCTCGTCGCCGGGCACAACTTCGGCTGCGGGTCGTCGCGGGAGCATGCGCCGTGGGCGCTGCTCGATTTCGGTTTCCGCGCCGTGATCAGCACCGGGATTGCCGATATCTTCCGCAGCAATGCACTGAAGAACGGACTACTGCCGGTCGTCGTGGATGAGCAGACGTGTCGCTGGCTGGTCGCGCATCCCGGCGCGCAAGTCTGCATCGACGTCGAATCGACCACGCTGCAACTTCCCAACGGTGCCCTGGTGCGGTTTCCGCTGGAGCCCTCTGCCCGCAATTGCCTGCTGAATGGCGTGGACGAGCTCGGATTCCTGCTTTCGCACCTTGCCGAAACAGAAGCCTATGAGCAGCGCAGATCGGCTCACGCAGCGGAGCGCTTGCGGCGAATTTCGAGCACGCGCTCGTGAGGGCCGAAGTCGTCGTGCTGCCCGGGGATGGCATCGGCCCCGAGGTCATTGCGGAAGCCGTGCGCTGCCTGCAGGCAGTGGCGGAATCATTTGGGCATCAGATCGGCCTGAAGGAGCTGCCGTTTGGTGGCGCGGGTATCGATGCATGCGGAGATGCATTGCCGGATTCGACGCTGCAGTCCTGCCTGCTCGCCGACGCGGTGCTGCTGGGTGCGGTCGGCGGGCCGCGGTGGTCGGCGCCGGGCGCGACAATGTCTCCTGAGCGGGGCCTGTTGAGATTGCGACGGGAGCTCGGCGTTTACGCGAACGTGCGGCCCGTGAAAGTGCACGCGGCGCTCGCCGCCATCTCGGCAGTCAGGCCGGAGGTCCTGCTGAATGTCGATCTGGTTTTCGTGCGTGAGCTCACCGGTGGAATCTATTTTGGAGAGAAGGTTCGCGACGCTTGCCGCGCGGTCGATGTCTGCACGTACACGGTACCCGAGATCGAACGTATCGTGCGTGTGGCCGCGCGTCTTGCGCGGCGCAGAAGGCTGAAGCTCACATCCATCGACAAGTGCAACGTGCTCGAGACTTCGAGGCTATGGCGGGAAACCTGTGAACGTGTCGTGCGGGCCGAGTTTCCGGACATTGCGCTCGAGCATATCCTGGTGGATGCGGCGGCGATGCATCTCATCCGCAGGCCGCGTGACTTTGACGTCATCGTTACGGAGAACATGTTTGGCGACATCCTCACGGACGAGGCGTCGGTCCTTGCGGGGTCGCTGGGCCTGTTACCGTCCGCGTCTCTCGGAGAAAGCAGGCGCGGCCTGTACGAGCCAATTCATGGAAGCGCGCCGGATATCGCCGGGTTGGGAATCGCAAACCCCTGCGGGGCGATCCTCAGCGCGGCAATGTTATTGCGGCATTCGTTGAGCCTCGAGGCCGAGGCGGATGCGCTGGAGAGTGCCGTGTGGGAGGCGATCGATCATGGAGCGCGTACGCGCGACATGTCCAGGAGCGACACGCGCGCTCTTTCCGCGCGCGGGCTTGGAGACGCGGTACTCGCGCGACTCGCCCCTCGATGAGATTCGACCCTTCACCGATTTCCCGTTGTATCGCCCGAGCCAGTGAGGATTGCGCGCGGTCGTGCGTATTAGCAGGAGGCGGCCGGTCTCTTTCCGCCCGCAGCGCAACTACGGCGACTCAGCGTGCGAATTGTCGACCTGAAAGCAGACTACATCGACCGTCCATTGGGTCTGGAAAACCCACGCCCCCAGCTCTCCTGGCGCCTCGAGTCGGAAGCATGCAACGTTCGCCAGCGGCCCTGCCGCATCCGGGTTTCGAGCACAGAGCGAGGAGCAAGGCAGGGGCAGGCGGATCTCTGGGACAGCGGCGAAGTCAACCTGCGCAGCTCGTTTGGCATCGCCTATCGCGGCAGGCAGCTCGAGTCGCGCATGCGCTGCTGGTGGTGCGTGCAGGTCTGGGATGAATCGGGGAATGCCTCCGCGCCCAGCGACCCCAGCTGGTGGGAAATGGGACTGCTCGATCGCAAGGACTGGAGCGCCGGATGGCTTGCGGCCGAAGATAGCGTGTCCCAGGCCGATAGCGACGCCGGCTTGCACTGGATGTGGGGAACGACACCGCAGGGTGAGAGCTCGCGGAAATTCCGGCTCAGGTTTCATTTGCCGCATCGGGCAACGTCGGGCGAGCTCTTCGCCGTGGCGAAGGATCACTGGTGGTCGCCGATAACGGGCATCTGGTTCGATGGCACTCCGCTCGTCGCTGCGGAAACGGGCAGCGTGTCGGGAAATCCGTTTGCACTGGGATCGGTTCCTGCCGGCGAGCACGTCATTGCAGTCGAGATCGGGAGCGCTTCGTTTCCGATTCTTCGTACGCCGGAACTGCGGGCGGCTGCGATTTTCGCGCGCCTCGAACTTCAGCACGGAGGCAGCCTGCGCATCGGAGGTTCGTCCGACTGGAAGACGAGTCAGACTCGAGACAGCGACTGGTACGCCCCGCGCTATGACGACCGGTCATGGGAAGTTGCGCAACCCATCCGGTTGGAGGGTTGTCAGCCGTGGCCGGCACGGCCAGGCGTGTATCTGCGTCGGGAGTTTTCTTTACAAGAGGTGACGACGGCGCGCCTGTATGTCACGGCGCTCGGCGCGTACGAAGCGCGCTTGAACGGTCATCGCGTCGGAGACGCCCGGCTGACCCCGGAGATTTCACAATACGCGAAGCGCGTTCTCTATCGTGCCTACGATGTCGCGTCGCTTTTGCTTCCGGGCACGAATGTCCTGGGATTGATCATCGGCGACGGCTGGTATGCAAGCTTCGACGGGCGCTACGCGTGGGGGCCGCCGCCGCGCCGCGCGATTGCACAGCTCGAGGTGCTCCATGCAGACGGCACGCGCAAGGTTGTCACCACCGGACCAGGCTGGCGCATCTCGGCGAGCCCGATCCGCGCGTCGGAAATCAGAATCGGCGAGATTTATGATGCACGTCTCGAACAGCCCGGCTGGGACGCACCCGGGTTCGATGACTCCCACTGGCTTCCCGCGACGGCCGCACCCGTTCCGCCCTGTCGCCTGGTGGCCCAGGCAAGCCCACCCATTCGAGTCACGCAGACTCTTCGGACACATTCCGTGTCCCGGCCCAGGCCGGACGCATACGTGTTCGACTTCGGTCAGAACTTCGCCGGGTGGTGCCGGTTGCGTGCAAGCGGACCCGCGGGAACGCGAGTCGAGCTGCGCTTCGCCGAGCTGCTGGGCCCTTCCGGTGAGATCGACGACAGCTCCAGCATGAGTGTGCTGGAGCATGAATCCAGGCGTGACATCTATTTTCTTCGGGGAGCGCGCGCCGGAGAGCTCTTCGAACCCCACTTCAACTACCGGGGCTTTCGCTACGTGCAGGTTTCGGGGCTGCCATCCGCTGCCACCCCGCAGACCCTCGAAGGCGTAGTCGTTCACAGCGATCTTGGCTGCAGCGGCCGGCTCAGAGTCGAGGCGCCGCTCATCGAGCACATCTGGCGTAATGCCGTGTGGACACAACGCTCCAACTTCGTGGGCATTCCAACCGACTGCCCGAGCCGGGAGCAGCGTGGGTGGATGGGGGACGCCGGCGTGTTCTGGGATTCCGCCGCGTTCAATATGGATGTCGCTGCGTTCACCTCCCGTCAAATGGACAATGTCCTGGATGATCAGGCTGAAGACGGCCCATTCCCGATGGTCGCGCCCGAACCCATCGGTCATCCCCTCTTTCCCAGGGATGGCACTCCGCCCGCATGGGGAGAGGGTGGCATTGTCCTTCCATGGACTGCGTGGCGCCGCTATGGAGACCTCAGCATAGTAGAGCGCAGCTGGGATGCGATGTTGCGACACATGCAGTTCATCCTGGACAACAATCCACGATATGTGTGGCAGAACAAGCGCGGGTATGACTTTGGAGACTGGTGCGCGCTCGGTGAAAACAATTCATTCGAGCCGGGCGCCGCGCCCACGACACCGGGGGATCTGATCGGAACGGCCTACTGGGCGCATTCGGCGGACCTGCTGGCACAGATGGCGGATGCGACCGGCCGTACGGCCGAGACGGAGCGCTTCCGCGCGCTGTTTCGCCGAATACGTAACGCGTTCAATGAGGCGTTCGTCTCGCCGGATGGCACGGTCGGCAACGATAGCCAGACGTCCTACATCCTGGCGCTAAAGTTCGGTCTGCTTCCCGAGCAGAGCAGAAAGGGCGCCAGCGAGCGGCTGGTAGCGGATATTCGTGCTCGCGGCGTCGCGCTTACGACAGGCATCATCGGGACCCAGTTCAGCCTTGATGTGCTCGCAGACGCCGGTTTTTCCACATTGGTGTATGACCTGCTGCTCCGGACGGATTACCCATCATGGGGCTACATGATCCGCAACGGCGCCACGACAGTCTGGGAAAACTGGAGCGGCGACCGGCAATACAAAGGCAACACCTTGCGAAGCTCGCAGAACCATTTTGCTTTGGGCTCGGTCTGCGGATTCCTGTTCCGCCGCATAGCCGGCATCGATGCAGCCACACCGGGATTCGAGACGGTGGTCATTCGCCCTCTGTTCGACGCGCGAGTCACGCGCGGTGGGGGCGACTACGACTCCATCATCGGGCGCATCTCGACCGACTGGACCCATGACGCGAACGGCGGATGCACTCTGAAAGTGACGATACCTCCGAATGCGACGGCTCACGTTCATCTTCCAGCCCGGAAGAGCAGCAGGATATTCGAGAGCGATTGCGAGGTGTCCGATCAGATGGGCATGCACATGAGGCATCGTTCGGAGACTGAGGTAGTTGTCGAGGTCGGTTCAGGGAGCTACCGGTTCGCCGTTGTCTCCTGAAGTTCGTAAAGCGCGGGGAGGATCTTCATGAGAGGGCTCAACGGCAGGGTGGCGGTGGTCACGGGGGGGCTGGGAGACCTGGGTTTTGCAACCGCGCTTCGCCTGAAGGAAGAGGGATGTCGCGTGGCTTTGTTCGATCTCAAGGAGCCGGACGACGCTCAGGCGCACCTCGCGACCGCTGTGTACCATCGCGTGGATATCACGGACGAAGCGTCGCTGACGCGCGCATTCAGTGGCGTCGCCGAGCGGCTGGGATTCTGCTCGATCCTCGTGAACGCCGCCGCGCATTTCATTTTCAAAGGGACAGAGGCGACTCTCGAGGACTTCCAGCGCATCTGCGCGGTGAACATTGCCGGGACTTCCCTGGTGACCCGGCACGCGGTTGAGCATATGAAGCGAGCCGGCGGTGGCAGCATCATCAACTTCTCTTCGGTGAGCGGCTTCGTCGGCCAGCCTCGGTTTGCCACGTACAACGCGACCAAGTTCGCCATCCGGGGACTTACGAAGTGCTGGGCACAGGATCTCGCTCCGCTGGGGATCCGGGTCAATTCGCTGTGTCCCGGGTACATCTACACCTCGGCGTTCGTGAATTCCTGCAAAGCGCTGGGCCTCGATGTCGACGAGGAGAATGCCAGGGCCGCGGCGATGCACTTGTTGAATCGCCAGGGTCGCCCGGAAGAGGTCGCGGCCGTCGCGGCCTTTCTCGCGAGCGATGACTCGTCCTTCATGACAGGCTCCGACGTGCTCGTCGACGGTGGGTACACCGCGAAGTAACTCTCCGCGATGCGGGCGCCGATCGTGCAGCGATCACTGCGGTGATGCCCGCGCCGCCAACCATTCGGTCGAGGGTTTGGCGCTGGAGCACAGGCACGTCATCGTGAGCCACGCTACGAACTCCGCGCTTGGAGGGATCGCGTCGAGCCTCGCGAGGCGAACGAGCTCCGCGAGCGACTGACGCCGATCCAGTTTCGTGATCAGTTGCGCGGCGGTGAGAAGCCGATCCAGCTTCGGACCGGGCGGGAGCATCGGCGCGGCCAGGCAGAATCCCGTTGCCTGCCTGGCCACCCATCGCCGGATGGCCTGCTGCAGCCGCCATCGCGGGGCGGCGTGGGCAATGCTCCTCCAGCCCAGGAGATTGAATGCGCCTCCATAGGTGTTCTTCCCGTGCAGCCGATAAAGAGTGGTAGGGGCGTCGGGAAGCATGCGGGTGGTGCCCGTCGCGTTCGCGACGAGATACAACCATGTGTCGTGTCCAGCTGCGTACTTGCAAGCGATGTCATAGTGGCCCAGCAGGATGTCGCGCACCGGTCTCGTGATGCCGATGGCGTGGCCCATCGCAGGGCAGACCATGAACATGCCGGGCCTTTGAACGGCGGCGGGTGATTTCATGCTCGTGATCGCCGACATGCGACGCAGGCGCTCCGGCCGGTTCTCCCTGAAGACCAGGGGATCGGAGAAGCACAGCGCCGGGGCATTCGTGTCGGGCAGGAGATCCGCGACCGCAACGTCGATCTTGCCCGGCTGCCAGATGTCGTCCTGGTCGCAAAAGAGATAGACATCCGCCTCGATGCACTTCAGCAGCCGGAAGAAAGTGCCGGGATATCCTATGTGGTGCGGTTGGTGACACTCGCGTAGGTCGATGTTCGAGCTGCGGGCCGACGTGCGAACGGCCTCACGCGTGTCGTCGGTCGAATGATCGTCCAGCCAGTGAAGGACGAACGGAGTCCTGTTCTCCTTGAGTGAGGTGATCTGCGCGTGAACGAACCGACCTCCGTTGTAGGTGGCAAGGAGAACTGCCACGCTGGCGTCCTGCTGCATTTTCACGAGATATCCTTTTCTCAGATGCGCGACGCCTTCAACGTCTACACCACGCTTTGATCACGTGTCAACGCGTGCGGGTGTCGTGCATTTTTATTCGCCATCGCCGCACGAACGTTGTGCGAAGAATCTTCCGCCGCACGAGAATCGTGCACCAGTAGCGTGGATGCCGCACGCGCGGAGAGTGAGCCTTCGTTCGATGGGTTGACGCGCTGAGGCAATTCACGTAGACATTCTCGTGCATGCACACTCAGCCACGGATGGCTAATCTCAGATGACGAGCAATTCGCATCTGCTCAGGGATGGCTCACAGACCACTTTTTCGTTTCACACTGTCCGAGCATCCTCAACCTGATACGGAAGCTGGAGGAATCGCCATGAATGCGGAAGTGCGCGGGACTACTGCGGGCCAACCCGCTCATCGAGTGCTCTATGCGGAAGCGGTGTACGGCGACTCAGAAGTCGACGCTGTCATAAACGTGTTGCGGAACCGCCGGCACGCGCTCATGAGTGGTCCGGCGGTGCGCGAGTTCGAGATCAAGATCGCAGCACTGTTTGGAAAATCGATCGGCGTCATGGTGAACAGCGGCTCCTCGGCGAATCTGCTGGCCATCGCGAGCCTGGACCTGCCGGCCGGATCGGAGGTCGTGACGCCCGCACTGACGTTCTCGACCACCGTCGCTCCGATCATCCAGTGTGGGCTGGTGCCGGCGTTCGTGGATGTCGAACCGGATACCTTCCTCATCGACGTGGAGCGGGTCGAAACGATGATTGGCCCGAAGACCCGCGCCCTGATGATTCCGAATCTCATCGGCAATCTGCCGGATTGGGCGGCGCTGAGGGAGATGGCAGACCGGCATGGACTGGCCGTGATCGAAGACTCGGCGGATACCGTTGGCGCCACCTACCGCGGCAAGCCTACCGGCCGGCTTACCGATATTTCGACGACCAGCTTCTATGCCTCGCACGTGCTGACGGCCGCTGGATTCGGCGGCATGTTGTGTACCGACGATGCGAACCTGGCGAAGCGGGCGATGCTGCTGCGTGGCTGGGGGCGCAGCTCGGCCCTGGCGGGAGAATCGGAACGCATCGAGGATCGGTTTACCGTCGCCGTTGACGGCATCGCGTACGACAGCAAGTTCATCTTCGCGGAGGTGGGCTTCAATATGCTGCCGTCGGAGCTCAGCGCGGCGTTCGGCCTGGCGCAGTACGTGAGGCTGCCGCAGTTCATCCAGACCCGGATCGATAATTTCACCCGGCTGCTGGAGTTCTTCCGTCGATACGAGCGTTGGTTCGTCCTCCCGCGGCAAGACCGCAACGTGCGAACCGGTTGGCTGGCCTTTCCTTTCATCGTTCGTGCGGGCGCGCCCTTCGAGCGACGCGATCTGCAGATCCACTTTGAGTCGCACGATGTTCAGACGCGCACGATTTTCACGGGGAACATCCTGCGTCAGCCCGGGTTCAGCCGCATCGCCCGGCGTGAATGCAAGGGCGGTTACCCGAATGCCGACGCCGTCATGCGAGGTGGCTTGCTCCTGGGCTGCCATCAAGGGCTGAGGTTCGCGGACGTGGATCGCATCTGCGAAGTGTTCCAGGAATTCGCGGCGAAGTTCTGATCGGATGCGCTCCGCAATCGTCAGCGGTATCAGTGGCCATCTGGGCCAAGAGCTGGCAAGGCAGCTCGGCGTCGCCGGTGTCGAGCTGCACGGGCTGACTCGCCAGCCGGTTGTTGCCGGTCAATTTGGCGCTGGTGGCGCGCGATTGCACCGGCTCGACGGGCGGACAGAGACGCTCACCGCGCTTCTCGAGGCCGTGCGTCCCGACGTGATATTCCATGTTGCTTCGGAATACCGACGCGAGCATCGGAGCGCGGATGTCATCCCGCTCGTCGAAGCGAATGTCCTCTTCGGTGCGCAGCTGCTCGAGGGCATGCGCCTTTGCGGATGTCGCCGGCTCATCACGGCTTCGACATACTTCCAGCACTTCGGCACCGACGATTACCGCGCCCTGAATCTGTATGCCGCCACCAAGCAGGCGTTTGAGGATCTTCTGGCTTACTACGTAGATGCATTCGATTTTTCGGCAGCGTGTTTGACTCTCTATGAGGTGTACAGCGAGCACGACACGCGGACCAAGCTGATGACGCTCCTGGCAACCGCTGCTTCGGCCGGTGCTCCAGTGAACCTTCCGGACGAGGAATTCTGGATCGACCTGGTTCACGTGGAAGACGCCGCAGCGGCTTTCGTGCACGTTGCGCGCCTGCTCGAAGAGGGCGCGCTCGGGGAGCGCAGCCTGTCTCGATACTCGGTCTGTTCGGGACGCGATCTTTCGTCGACAGAGCTGGTGGATCTCTTCGAGCGCATCGGCGCTCGCAAGCTCTCCCTCAGGCGGGGGGGATTTTCACAACCCGCGCGCAGGATGGATCGGCCGTGGCGTGGTGCGCCGGTTCCGCGCTGGAAACCGGTCGTCAGGATCGAGGACGGCATTGCGCGGATGCTGAAGGCCCGGAGGTGAAGCCGCATGGAAGCCGAACCGACGGCATTGTCCGATGTGAAGCTCGTGAAGCTGCACCTCTTCAACGACGAGCGGGGTGCCTTTGCCGAGACGTACGATGCCGAAAAGTTTCGCAAGATCGGCATCCAGGGCCGCTTCGTCCAGGATAGCTGGTCGTTCTCCCGGCGTGCGGGCACGGTGCGCGGCCTGCATTTCCAGGCGCCGCCGCATCCGCAAGCCAAGCTGGTCAGGGTCACGCGGGGGCGGATATTCGACGTCGTCGTCGATATCCGGCGGGGCTCGCCGAGCTTTGGCGCACATGTCGGAATCGAATTGTCCGCCGCAGGTCCATACAGCCTCTTCGTTCCGTCCGGATTCGCGCACGGCTTTTGTACGTTGGAGAATGACACGGAGGTGACGTACAAGATGTCGGACCACTTCGTGCCGGCGCTGTACAAGGGGATTTTCTGGGCCGATCCGCAACTGTGCATCAACTGGCCCGTTGCGCAGCAGGCGGCGC
>FTEZ01000224.1_pt1 | contig 13005 bp, 10 predicted proteins | sample 1640331 | NCBI WGS metagenome assembly FTEZ01 (sample SAMEA3914816, study PRJEB12502) | metagenome | biome: forest; material: soil | place: USA | collected 2011-09-16 | depth 0.3 m
CCAGCAATGCTCCGTCGCTGTCCTGCGCAAGATGGCGTTGCCAACCTGCAAGGAAGACGTTGACAACGGCACGCTCGCGCCTGCCGTGGTCGAGGCATCCTGCCAGTGCTATAGCGACGCCGTGGCAAAACTCGACGACAAGACGATTCGCGACGATGCGGTGGCGGCCTATCTGAACTACCAGGCTCGCGATAACGACCGTTCGATCAAGCCCTATGTCAGCCGGCTCGAGGTGCTGCGGATCGAATGCGTCCGCAGGCATTCGAATTGAAAACTCGTGCGCCCCGCTTCACGGCGGGTCGATGGCGAAAGAGAGCATCGCGCCCCGTTGCAGCGGCTGGACCCATAGCGTGACCGGCGAGCGGTGCGTGCGCCCCTCACGGTTCGAAACGAAGCGTCCCGTAGCGATCCCCAGTGCTGCGCCGGCCACGACGTCCGACGTCCAGTGCATGTTGTCGTTCACCCGCGCGTAGGCCGTCAGGCCGGCCAGCGAATAGGCGAGCGCTCGCCACGCCCAGTCGCCGGGCGGCCGGCTGTCGGCAAAGACCTGGGCCGCCGCGAATGCCCCGGTGACATGCCCCGATGGGAAGGAGTCACCGCCGCTGCCCCAGGCGGATCGACTCGACGTCGAATCGGGCCGCGTCCGGCCCAGCGCGGCCTTCATCGCAAATGAGCTGAGCGCGCCAAGCGCGACGGCTTCGACCATGTCCTCGCCGGTGCTGCGCACCGTTGCGTCATCTCTCACGAAGCCGTACGCAAGGGTCCCCAATGTCAGCGCGATGGCGGGCGCGGCATCGCGCAGCGAATGAGGGTCGCCCGATGGGGAGGTGCTGGCATCGGCAAAATGGCTCCTGACCCGGCCATCGAATGCATAGGCGGTGGCCACGCTGGCGGTCGCACCGGCAGCCCATTCCCACTGCTCCGGCGTCCAGTGCAGTGGGGCAAGGGCATAATCCTTGGCGTCCGTCAGATATTCCCCGGCGTTTTTGGCTTCAGACGCTCGCGGGACGATCACCAACAGCAGCAAAGCGACCAGCGACTTTGGAAGCGACGGCATGCGGGGGCCTCGACGTGATGAGAGTTCAGGGTTCGACTGCAGGGGCTCCGGGGATCAACCGCCGCCGTCCGGTGCGGCTGCCGGGCGATTGATTGCGCGCCGCCAGCACGTCTTAATCTTCGCAGACCGGTCTGAGACGGAAACAAGGTGTACGAAGACGATCGCGTACTGGTTAAGCGCATGCTGACGGGCGACGACAGGGCATTCCAGGCGTTCTTCGACGCCAACGCCCTGCGCCTGGCCGCATTCGCTGCGCGACGCTCGGGCCTGCCCCCGGACACCATCGAGGACATCGTGCAGAACACGCTGATCAAGGCCATTCGCAGCCTGGCCGGCTTTCGCGGCGAGGCCGCGTTGTTTACCTGGTTGTGCGAGATTTGCCGTCACGAGCTGGTGAACCTCCAGCGCAAGCCGCAAAGCCGTCTCGACCACGTCCGCATCGAGGAGATCGACAGAGGCGCGGAGACGCTGCTGGAGTTGCGCGCCCGGGAAGACTCGGACCCCGTCCAGGAGCTCGAGCTACGCGAGCATCGAAGCGCGGTCGCCAAAACCCTCAATAGTCTCCCGGAGCGCTACTCACGCGCGCTCGAATGGAAGTACGGCGACGGGTTCTCGGTCGAAGAGATCGCCCAGATGCTGGAGGTCACGACAATCGCCGCACAGTCGCTGCTCGCGCGCGCACGCCTCGCGTTCAGGGATTCGTGGGAACAACGGCAAACATCGTGAACGACAATTCCCTTCCACCCGGCGAACCAGGCGACGATCCCATCGAGCGCTCGCTCGAGCTGGGACTGCATCGCCAGGATCTCTCGCCCGAGGCTCTCGCGAGAATCCGTGCAGCCGTGCGGCAGGAATTTCTGGCGACCGCGCGAGCCGTCAGGCGACGACGATTCGCGAGGGTTGCCGCGCTCGCGGCGTGCCTCGCGGGCATAGCGATCGTCGCGGCCCTATCCCTTCTGCCGATGTGGGAGGGCGCGCTGGTTGCTTCGGTTGCAAGCGTTCAGCGGTCATCCGGGCCTTCGGACGTCTCGCCGGGAGTCACAGAACTGCAGGTCGGCGCGCAGCTGCACGTCGGGCAGCAATGGAAGCCTCGGGATTTCACGTTGCTGGCGCTCGCTTCCGGCGGAATGGTTCGAATCCTCCCAGGCGCTAACATCCATGCGACGGGCGACAACGAGATAGAGCTGAGCGCAGGCCGGGTGTACCTGGATTTTCCTCCCGGCTCGAAGCCGTTCGTCCTGCATACGCCAGGGGGCATCGTCGAGCACGTCGGCACGCAGTTTGAAGTGCTTGCGACCGGTGGCGGCGTGCGCATTCGCGTTCGGGAAGGATCGGTGCGCATGCACACGCTCCATGGCACCGCGACAGTCGAGACGGGCGCGGAGTTGTTCGTTCCCAATACGGGTCCCGTGGTGCGCCACTCCGTTCCCACCTACGGTCCCGAATGGGAGTGGGTTGAAGCGATTTCGCCTCCCTACGACATCGAAAATCGGCCGCTGAGCGAGTTTCTCGCCTGGGTCGCACGCGAGACCGGCCGTCGCGTGGATTTCGGAGATGCCCGTGCGCGGGAGGTCGCGTTGCACACGCGCCTGCATGGCTCGGTCGGTGGCCTCAAGCCGCTGGAGGCGCTGGATCGGGTCCTGAGCACGACTTCGCTCCGATTTGAGGTCGACGGAGGCACAATACGAGTAAGCTCCCGCCCTTGAGGGGGCTGCAAAGTCAGGCTTGCACCATGCATCGTGACGACTCGTCGAACGCTACGCGCTAGTTTAGGGGCGGCACTCCTCTGCATCTGCGTCGGCGCATTCGGCGAAGCCGCGCCACCGACGTCCATCGTGCGCTTGCTGGAAGAGCTGCGCGGCCAGGGCGCAAACATCATCTACAGCTCGGAACTCGTCCGGCCCGAAATGCAGGTTCCGCAGTCTGCCCTGGGGCCCGACATCTGGAGCCGCGCGCGACAGGCGCTGGCGGCGCACGGTTTAGTCCTTCGCAACATCGGGTCCGGGCGCTATCTCGTTACGCTCGCGCCGGCGGAAACCGCCAAGCCAGCTCCGCGTTCCACAACTCGTGTAGTAGCCGATCTTCCCGGCCCGACGGAAGTGTCGGTCTATGCCAGTCGCTATGAGCTCGGCCGCGGGGGTCTTGCGGCTCCGCGTCTTCAGTCATCGGCCGACATCGAGGCGACGCCCGGCAGCCGCAACGATGCCCTGCGCGCGGTGCGAATGGTTCCCGGGTTCGCGACCAACGCCTCGACGCGGCCCTATATCCGTGGCTCCTTCGTCGACGACGTGCTCGTGCAGTTCGATGGCGTTCCGCTTGCCGATCCGTTTCATCTCAAGGACTTCCAGAGCCTGGTGAGCGCGTTCGATCCGGAGGCGGTCGAGCGCATCGAGATATACAGCGGCGGCTTTCCGGTGCGTTATGGCACGAAGTCCGGCGGCGTCATCGATCTCGAGCCGCGCTCCGTGAAATCGGGTTACGAAAACACGCTCGGCGTGAGTCTCCTGGCCTACGACGCATCGACGGTCGGAACGTCCGAGCGCTGGCCTGTCGATTGGCTCGCCACGGTCCGGCACACCGTGTCGGACGTAGTCGTGAAGCCGGTGAATGGGTATGAAGGCGAGCCTCAGTTCTCAGACTCACTGGGTCGCGTTCGCTGGCATGGCGAAGACGGCGCTTCGATCACGCTCGGCTGGCTGCTACTCGACGATCGCATCGATCTCACGTCGCACTCCGCAGATGAGACCGCGACCGCGCGCTATCGAGACGAGTACGCGTGGCTGGTCCACGAGCAATCCTACGGAGATCGATGGCGTTCCCGCACGGTGTTTTCGCAGACCTGGGCTGAGCGATCGCGCGGGGGCATGCTGAATTCGCCCGGCATCGCCATGGAACGGCTGCAGGAAGACCGTGACTTCTCGGCACTCGAGTTACGCAGCTACTGGACATTCGAGCGTGACAGGAGCTCGTGGTGGGACTACGGACTGGAGGCCACCAAGGCCCACGCGGATCTCGTTTACGATCGCACCGGAGTCTTCAGCGAGCGCATCGCGGCGAGTTTTGGCCGGAGTCAGGACAACACGCTGCACACGCAGTTGGTACCCGACGTTACAACCTACGCCGTTTCGGTGGCGAATCACCGTCGCTGGGCTGCCGTCGAGGCTGAGCTCGGCATTCGACTGGATGGACAGGACTATCGCGAATCCGGTCGGCGTCACCAATGGAGTCCGAGGGTCAATCTGCGCTACGACCTCTCATCGAAATGGCGTGTGTACGGCTCCTGGGGGCGATTCACCCAAGCCCAACGGGCCGATGAGTGGCGCACGGAGGCTGCGCAGATCGCACCTGACTCTTCCGCGCTCGCGATACATACGATTTTCGGGATCGCGTACGAGAGCGCCGGCACCTGGCGTGTGAGCGTAGAGGCCTATCGCAAGCGATGGACGAAAGTCACCCCGTACTTCGACAACGCATACGATTCCCTGTCGCTGTTGCCGGACCTGCAGCCCGACCGCGTTCTGATCACGCCCATTTCGTCGGAGGCGTCGGGCGTGGAAGTCAGCGTGCGCCGCGGCATCGGCGAGGCCGTGGAGCTCTGGGCCGCCTACACGCTGTCGCGCGCGACCGATGACCTGCCGATTGCAGACCATATTCCGCGTAGCTGGGACCAGCCGCACGCCGTGAATGGCGGCGCCACCTGGAGCGGTGGGCCCTGGCGCACGTCAATGCTCATGAGCTGGCATCGCGGCTGGCCCAGAACCCGCTTCTCGGCCTCGTCCATGGCAGGCGGACATGTCCGGCTGGCCACGCGTAATTCGAGCCGGTGGGGCAACTATTTCACGCTCGACATGAGCGCTTCCTGGACGCGGCCGTTCGCGCGGAGCGACCTTGCGGTCTGGGCCGAGCTCACGAATGGCACGGACCGGCCCAACGAATGTTGCGTCCACCTGCTGTCACCGACGGCAACGGATCGCCGCCTCATTCCCGAGCGGAACTCATGGCTGCCGAGGACGCTGAACGTGGGGTTGACCTGGCGGATGCGCTCCCGCTGAACCGCTGATTTCTCCCGTCGGGAGCCGTGCGTTGGTGCGCCGGCCTTCGAGATAGTCGAGCTCTTCCGGTTTCAGGTCGATGTCGAAGAGGTAGTCGACGACGCGCGTGAGCCAATGCGAAAGTGTCGCCGTTGCGGTACGAAGCCGGTTGTTCATGGGCCCTGCGACGAGCCGACGGCCAGGAATCAACCGGCGGCCGACCTGAATGTGCTACCGCAGGGGCCCTGTGTGATTGATTTTGCTCACTTCGGACGTCTCATTCCTTAACGGCCCGCGGAAGTTGCACAGAACTGATGGCATCAGAGTCGCTCGGCGAGACCTCGCTGGCTCCCCCCAATCTGGGAATGTGGCTTGTCCTGGCCGTCGCCTGGTTCGCGACGATGGGGTGGCGCCCGTTGCTCGAGCCCGATGAAGGGCGCTACGCCGAGATTCCTCGCGAAATGGCCGTCAGTGGCGACTGGGTGACGCCTCGCCTCGATGGGCTGAAGTATTTCGAAAAGCCGCCGCTCCAATATTGGGCAACGGCTGCGGCCTATTCCGTAGTCGGTGTAACGGAAGGGGCTGCGCGGCTCTGGTCGTGTGCGCTGGCATTCCTCTGCATACCTCTCGTCTACGCGTTTTCGCGCCATTTGTATGGATCGCGAGGTGTTGCGGCTGCAGCGGCTGCCGTGCTCGCTATCAATCCGCTGTTTGCCATCGTCGGCCAGCTCGATACCCTGGATAGCGCGTTCTGTTTCTTCCTGACGGCAGCGGTCTTTGCGTTTCTGCGCGCCCGGGCGGAAGTCATGGCATCTGCAGCTGAGCGGGCCTGGATGGTGGCGGCCGCCGTGCTCATGGCGGGTGCCGTGCTCAGCAAGGGTATCGCTGCCCTGGTGCTTGCAGGCGGCACACTCGCGCTCCACATGGCGATCACGCGCGAGGTGCGGCCGATCGCGCGCTGGCATCTGCCCGTCACGATTCCCGCGTTCCTCCTCGTCTGCGTGCCGTGGTTTGTGGCTGTCTCGATTCGCAACCCGGAATTTCCGGAGTTCTTTTTCATTCACGAGCACTTCGCGCGTTACCTGACCGACGTGAGCGAACGGGTGCAGCCGTGGTGGTTCTTCCTGGCTTTGATGCTCCTTGCAATTCTGCCGTGGCTGTCGCGGGTAATCCCCGCAGCCAAATCGCTTGGCACGCCCACCGCGCGCAGTCAGGAGAGCAGCGTCCGCTGGTTTCTGGTGGCGTGGTGTGGCTTCGTCATATTTTTCTTCTCCCTTTCGCGGTCAAAGCTTGTCCCGTACATCCTGCCCGTCATGCCGGCGCTCGCCGTGTTGTTGGCTCCGGCTATCGCCGAACGGCTGCGGTCGGTGCGCTGGGCAGCGTGGACCAACGCGGCGATCGTGGTTCTTTTCGCAGTCGCATTGATTGTCGCGGGGCGCCGCGAGGAAGGTGTCCAGGTCGCCGAAGTCTGGCCGGGTGCGGCAGTCGCTGTCGCCGTTGCGATCGTCGGCGCGCTCATCTCGAAGAAGTCGTGGGTGGTGCCGGCGCTGGCTTCGCTATTGGCCTTTCAAGCGTTGGTGGTGAGCTATGGGGCTTTTCCGGCCGCGCGGTCTGCGAAAGCGCTGGTCGCAGCGGTAAGGAGCCACGTCCACCCGCAAACCAGGCTGTTCAGCGTCAATCAATACCGGCAGTCGATTCCACCGTATCTTGGCCGGACGCTGGAGCTGGTGATCTATCGGGGTGAGCTCGATTTTGGCCTTCGCCACGGGAACAGGAGATTCCTGGCGACACTCGAAGCGTTCATTCCCGAATGGACCCGGCAAACCGACGCGCTGGCGTTCACCGACATGGAAACGGTGAACGCGATGAACGCGCAAGGCGTGCCGCTGCGAGTTGTGGGGGGAGATGGCGAGACGATCGTCATCGCGCGATAGCCGCCCTTTCGCCCCGCGAGTCGGCGCGCGCGGCAATCGGCGCCATCAGCGCGCTCGCCAAAGCAGAAGCCCGGTCGCGCAGGCCAGCAGGGCGGTTGGCAGGCACGCCAGCAGCGCGGGGTGGAGCGTCGAAAGAATCGTCCCGCTTGCGACAATCTGCTGAAGCAGCACGAATACGACCGCGATGCCTATCGCGATCAGGATGCGCTTCCCCGCGTGTGCCATGCGCAGCCCGCCCAGCGCGAAAGGCAGTGCGAGCAATACGCCGATCACGATGGCCAGCAGGCGCGAGATGCGAGACCAGAGCGCAAACTCAAACACGCGTGCATCCTGCCCGTTGGCGCGAAACTGGCGCACGAGCCTCAGCAGTTGCGAGGCCGAGCGCTCCGACGGCTCCACCACGGCGTCGAGGAGCATTCCGGCCGAGCTCATGCCCAGCGCGAATTTCGGCACGGTGATCGCCTGCACGCGGTCGTCTCCAAAGACCAGGCGGTGATATGGCTGCAGCAGCCACGTGCCCTCCGCGCTTATCGCGACGTTGCGAGAGCGTCCGATGGCGGTGAGCCGGTCGTGAGTGTCCGCGACCTCGAACGTCGCTAATTCCGAAGCCATGTTTTTCTCGCCGCCCGTTTCGATGCGGGAATATCGGTTGCCCTCATGTGTCCACACGCGCCCGCCCTGAAGCGTGCCCTCGCGTTCCGACCGGGCAGCGGCGCGCTCCTCGCGGGCGATGGCAGCCGACTGGGGCGCTACGAACTCGCTCAGGAAGACGACGACCAGCATCATCAGGATGCCGACGACCACGAGGGTGAGCGCGATTCGCGCCAACGAGATGCCCACCGAGCGCATGGCCGTGATCTCACTGCGCCGCGCCAGGTCGCCGAGGCCGATCATGGCGCCGATCAGGACCGCTGCGGGCACGAGATCCGTAACCTGCGCCGGCACCGAGAGCGTGACGAACTGCAGTGCCGTCAGCATCGAGTAAGACCCCTGGCCAACGAAACTCTGCTCGTCAACGAACAGGTATACGCAATTCAGCACGATCAGCAGCGCGAGAACGATCAGCGTGGGCGCGAGCACCGCGCGCGCGAGGTGTCGATCCAGTCTCATGCGAAGCCCGCGAGGCCCAATCTTCGGGAAAGCTGCCTGCCGCGAGGCCAGCGCGAAAAGGCAACCGTCGCAAGAGCTGTCGCAGCGACCAGCGCGTGCACCCACCAGAGGCCGCCCCAGGCAGGTGTGCGACCGCTGGCAAGCCACGTTCCGCCGGCGGTTAGCAAATTCGCGTAGACAAAATAGATGAAGATCGCCAGTGCCGCGCGCCCATATCGGCCCTGTCGCGGACGCAGCCGGCTGAGCGGAACCGCTATCGCACCGAGCACCAGTGCCATGACGGGCCACGCCATACGCGCATGCCATTCGGCGACCTGGGGAAGTTTGCCCGAGTCCAGCAACGTGCCGGTCGGCAGGGTATCCAGCCGCGTCGAGGTACCGCCCGCAGCGGGTTGCTGAATGGGGATGCGCAGCTCCTCGAAGTGGATGTAGCGCTGGCGCGGGGTCTGCGACGCCACTTCATAGTAGGTGCCGTCGTTGAGCACGATCGCGACGGGCATGCGGTCTTCGCTGCGCTCGATTCGCCCGTGGGTGGCGACGATCACGGTTTCTTTGTCGCCCGCGAGCCGGTCCATGAACAGCCCGAGGAGCTCGCCGTCTTCCGCGACATTGCGTGCGTAGACCACGAGCCCCGCCGACTCGAACGAGCGAAACTCGCCCGCGCGCAGGTTCGCATAGGACCCGAGTTGCAGCGCCAGCCGCTTCTGGACGTCCACTTGCGCGGCCGCTTTCGGGTTGTAGACGATGCTGAGCCAGCCCAGCGAGATTGCCGTGAATGCGACCAGCAGCGTCACCGGCAGCATCAGGCCGGATTCGGTGACACCGCAGGCAGCCATTGCCGCCATCTCGTGATCTTCATGAAGCCTGCCCAGTGCCAGCACGATGCCCAGGAGCAGGCTGATCGGCAGGATGATCGAGACGTTCTGGGCCGCCCCCCACGTGACGAGACTCAGGAAGAGATCGAAGGGAAAGCGATCGGCGGCCGCCCGCGCCAGCACGCGCGTGAACTGCAACACGATCACGATGCCGAACAGCACGGCCGTCACGCCGGCGAAGTGCGCGATCACCCGGCGAAAAACATAACGCTGCAGTATCAGGTGACGACCTTTGCACTACGACGCGTCATATCATACCGAGCACCCATCGTGCTGCGGCACCTCGCCGCTCGTCATGTTTCGGGCGGGGCATTCCTGCGGCGGGGCGCTCGCCTCGTTCTTTTGTCGAGGTGACAGCAAGGCGTAACGTCGGCCCTGGGGCAGCTCGTAGAGTTTCTCGATCGACAGGTCGAGAGCGTCCATCAACTCGCGCACCTTTGGCGCGAGCGGCGGGGTGCGTGTCTTGATTCCGAAGCTGCGCAATCGCTGCAATACGTCGCCATCACCCACACCCCCAAGTCGCACGAGAAACGCTGTCCGGTCGGCCTGGGCTAACAGCGCGCGGCTTTCGTCAATGGAGTCCGCCTCGAGAATTGCGGGGTGACCTGCGCCAAGCGTGCGATCAAGGACTGCGATGATCGTCTCATCCGCGGCGAAGACCGCCAGCGGCCGCTCACGAGTATCGCGCTCGACGCTTCTTGCGAGCGACATCAGGTCTTGCCAGCGATCCATCGCGGGAAAGATCGTTATCGCAGTCGAAAGGAGCGCGAGCATGAAGGCTCCAAACGTTGCCGCGAGCGTCGTGGGCCACGCGCCCCGCCGCGCATTCCGCCGTGCAATCGCAACTGCGATGCCCGTGGCCGCGAGCCCGCCGATTGCCATGGGCCACAGGGGTTTTGCCGCCGGGTCCGTGCTGACAATCAGCCCTGTGCTCAGCGAAAGGACCAGCGCTATGCCAGCCACGAGCCACAACGTAGCGACAATCATCCGGCGGTCGAAAGAGTCCGGTTCGACGAGCGCGTCTTTCGCCCAGAGCCCGATCAGCAGCGCAGCGGGTGGTATGAGCGGGGCGGCATAGATGCCGCGCGCAGTACCTGCCAGCGATAGCGCCACAAGCGGGAACCCCAGCGCACAAACCGCCAGACGCCATGGCCGGCCCTGCGGATCACGAATGGAGCGCCATGCACGCCGCACGGCCGCGACGAACAGAAGCGTCCACGGCAGCAGGTACAGGGGCAGCTCGACGAGATACTTGCCGGGCCAATTGCGATGCCCGTGCGAATACGCAACCGCGTCGGCGTTTTGAAGTGTGACCACACGCCCGGCCACGTTCTGCCATAGCAGCACCGATAGCGCGTGCTGACCGCCATCCGCCCGGGCGACGGCGACCAGCCAGGACGCGATCACGACACCCGGAATGGCGAGGCCGATCCAGAGCTCCCAGCGTAACAATTCACGCCAGTTTCGCTCGACCGCAAGAAGTCCGGCCGCCGCGAGCACCGGCACGAGCCACGCCGCAGGACCCTTTGCCATGAAGGCGATGGCGAGCCCCGTGTGCATGAGCGCATACCACGACAGCTTCGCGCGGCCGTTCGCTGCTTCCAGGCCCCGATAGAATCCGAGGAGCGCCAGCGTGACTCCACTCATCATCACCGCGTCGGTGGCGAGCCATGAGGCTACCTGCAACGCGAGCAGGGATGAGCCGGAAGCGAGACCCGCAATCCAGGCCACCGCCCGACCGCCTGCGGCAAAACCCAGAAGCACCATCGCCGTGGTCGCGACGATGACGTAAAGGAGGTTCGGCGCGCGCAACGCTTCATCGTGATGAGGGAGCAGGGCGCTTGCCGCGCCGGCCGCCCAATAGGCCAGCGGCGGCTTTTCGAGAAAGGGCTTCCCCGCGAACTGGGGTATGGCGCGATCGGCCTGCGTCGACATGCTCTGGCCGATGGCGGCTTCGCGCGGCTCATCGGGCGTCCATAGACCGCGGTCGAACAGGCAGGTGACCCACAACGGGGCCAGGATGAGGCAGCAGGCGAGGGCGATGACGCCGGGGCGGGAAAGGTCGATACGTGGCCAATGCACCTGTTTGCCTCCGGCGAGTGGACCGCGACGAATGTCCAAGTATGTAGGACGCTCTCAACCGCAAATATCAACCGCTCCCAGGCACGCTCGGCGCGAGCGCTGCAGTTTGCAGTGACGCCCGCGCGGACGCACAAGGTGCTTCTCCGTTGAGCAAAACCATGAAACGTGCGCTGCAAAATGAGCGCATCGGCCGGCCGTTTCGCAACACCCGTTGCGACCCTGTGGAGTAGCCTGCCTGAGCGCGACTCGCCTCTGGGGTTGGCCGCCCTGTCCTCCTCGCGCCTGGCGAAAACCATGAACAGCAAGCCGCACCTTCACGTTCCGCACCCTCCAGCCCGGCCAGGTGACAAGCCCGACTTCAGCTATGTCGCGCTGTCACCGGCAGGAGCGGTGCCCCGCCCGAACCCCGCCGCGCGAGTGCGCGACATCGAATCCCTTGCCGTGGAACTGGTACGCGTGCTCGACGACGACCATCGGGCGCTGGGCCCCTGGAATCCACGCCTGGCACCGGACGCCCTGCGCAGCGGCCTGCGATACATGGTTCTCACCCGGGTGTTCGACGATCGCATGCTCAAGGCCCAGCGCCAGGGGCGCATCTCCTTCTATATGAAGTCGACGGGTGAAGAGGCGGTCGCCGTCGCCGCCGGCATGGCGCTCGACCCGCAGGACATGTTGTTCCCGTCTTATCGCGTGCAGGGGCTGCATCTGTTGCGCGGCGTGGGCACGGTCGATCTCATGTGCCAGCTGCTGTCCAACACGCGAGACATGTGCAAGGGCCGGCAGTTGCCGGTCATGTATCACTCCGCCGCGAAACGGCTGTTTTCGATCTCGGGGAATCTCGCCACCCAGGTGCCGCAGGCCGTGGGCTGGGCCATGGCCTCGGCCATCAAGGGCGAAACGGCCCTCGCGGCCACCTGGACGGGTGAGGGCTCGAGCGCGGAGGCCGACGTTCACTACGCCATGGTCTTTGCCTCGGCGTATCGCGCGCCGGCGATCATCAACATCGTCAACAACCAGTGGGCGATCTCGACATTCCAGGGCATCGCGGGCGGCGAGAGCCCGTCGTTTGCGGCCCGCGGGCTGGGGTTCGGCATTCCCGGCATTCGCGTGGACGGCAATGATTTCCTCGCCGTGCATGCCGTCACCCGCTGGGCGGCGGAGCGGGCGCGACAGGGGCATGGCGCCACGGTGATCGAGCTCGTTACGTACCGCGCGGCCGCTCATTCCACCAGCGACGATCCGTCACGCTATCGCCCCAAGGACGAGGAAGCTGCGTGGCCCCTGGGCGACCCTATCGATCGCCTGAAGAATCACCTGATCACGCTGAACGAATGGAGCGAGGCGCAGCACCAGGCGCTGGTGCAGGAGTGCGAAGACCATGTTTCTGCATCGTGGGAAGAAGCCTGTTCTTATGGCACGCTCAACGAAGGCCCGCGGCCAGACCCGCTGACGATGTTCGATGACGTGTTCAAGGAAATGCCGGAACACCTGCGCCGCCAGCGCGAGCAGCTCGCGAAAGAGCTGGGCTGAGATCATGGCGAGAATGAACATGATCCAGGCCCTGAGCTCCGCAATGCACACGCTCATGGAGCGTGACCCCACTGTCGTGGTCATGGGCGAAGACGTGGGGTATTTCGGCGGAGTCTTTCGCTGCACGGATGGTTTGCAGAAACGGTTCGGCGAGCATCGTGTGTTCGACACTCCGATCGCGGAAGGGGGCATCGTCGCCGCAGCCATCGGCATGGCGGTGAATGGGCTGCGCCCGATCGCAGAGATTCAGTTCGCGGACTATGTTTATCCCGCTTACGACCAGATCGTGAGCGAGCTTGCACGCCTTCGCTATCGAAGCGGCGGCGAGTTCACGGCGCCGGTCATCGTGCGCATGCCTTGTGGCGGTGGCATTCGGGGCGGTCAGA
>FTEZ01000298.1_pt1 | contig 12206 bp, 8 predicted proteins | sample 1640331 | NCBI WGS metagenome assembly FTEZ01 (sample SAMEA3914816, study PRJEB12502) | metagenome | biome: forest; material: soil | place: USA | collected 2011-09-16 | depth 0.3 m
CCGGTCCAGGTCTTCGTCGCCATCGGCATCACGGAGTCGGACGCTTCGCCATCCGGCCCCTTCGAGGGATCGCCGGGTACGGTGTAGAACTTCCAGAGCTTCCTTCCCGTGTCCGCGTCATATGCAGCCACGAACGCGCGAACACCGAGGTCTCCACCCCCATTGCCCACGACGATCTTGCCGTCGAATACGCGTGGCGCACCGGTGATGGAGTAGGGCCAGCTCTTTTCGAAGGTCTGCGTCGTCCACTGCGGCACGCCGGTTTTCGCGTCCAGCGCAATCAGGCGGCCGTCGAGCGTGCCGATGATGATTTTCTGTTTCCACACGGCGAGCCCGCGGGCCACGGGCTCGCAGCAGGCGTAACGGCCCCACTCGCGCGGCACCTTCGGGTCATACATCCAGAGCAACTTGCCCGTGGTCGCTTCATATGCCGACGTGATGTTCCACGCGCTCGTGTTGTAGAGAATGCCGTCGACTGCAAGCGGAGTGGCCTCGACGCCGCGGAAAGTGTCCAGCTCTGCGAACCATGCCAGGCCCAGCTGGCTCACGTTCTGTTCGTTGATCTGTTTCAGCGGGCTGTAGCGCTGCGCGGTGTAATTGCGACCGTCCATCATCCACTGGCCCGGTTCGCGATCGGCATTCAGGAGGCGCGCCTGGTCCACATTGGCTGCGGGCTGCGTTGCCGGCGGCGGTGCCGATGGCGCGGTCGACGAGGGCAGATGACAGCTCGCCAGCGCAAGAAGCGTTGCGACACCCGCCGCGCGAACGTTGAATCGGTGGAAAGTCGTTGGCATGTGGATCGCGAACCCTGGAGTCGTTGTAGCAGCGCGCGCTCGCCCGTTCGGGGCAAACGCAGCGGGCGGAGCGTGCATGGGCCCGCATGGGCCGTCAATCGATGTCCCCGGAGGTTCCACGAGAGTCAATTTCCAGGTGTCGCGCGGTCAAGCGTGGGGCTCGTTTACATCTATGCTCCGGACGGGAGTGCGGGCAGAGTACGCCCGCCGCGGCGGGTCTCTTACGATAGCGGCGGTACGAAAACAGGGGGCGGTTCAGTGTTGACTCGTTTTGCGGCTGCAATGGCCAGTTCGTTGGTGCTGCTGGCTCTTGGCAGCACGGGCGGCTGCAACGACGCGCGCGCGGCCGAAACTTTGGCGAATGGCGGCAGCCGCGGCGTTCATGCCGAGCTCGACCGCCTCACCGTCGAAGTGGAGCGTCTCGAAGGCGTCCGCGCCATCAAGAACCTGCAGCGCGCATACGGCTACTACACCGACATGGCTTTGTGGAACGAGGTGGCAGACCTGTTCGCCGACGACGCCACCATCGAGCTCGGCTCGGACGGCGTTTACGTGGGCAAGCCACGCATCCGCGAATACCTCCTGAAGCTCGGCGACGGCCGGATCGGCCTCAAATGGGGCCAGCTCGCCGAGCACCTGCAATTGCAGCCCGTGCTCCACGTGGCGGCGGATGGTCTCACCGCCACGGGCCGGTGGCGCGACCTCGCAATGCTGGGCCAGTTCAACGAAAGCGCGGCCTGGGGTGAGGGCACTTACGAAAACCGCTACGTCCGTCGCAATGGCGTCTGGATGATCCAGTCGCTTCACCTTTACACCAACTTCGTGGCGCCGTACGTCACGGGCTGGGCGCGGGTGAAGGCCCAGTCAGACTGGCGTTCTAAAGCCTCGAAGGAACTGCCGCCCGACCGCGCGCCTACACAGGTGTATAAAACCTTTCCCGAGCCGTTCGTGCCGCCGTTTCACTATGCCAACCCCGCCAAGGCGCCTGCGCCTGCGCCTGCGATTCCGGCGGCGAGCGATCCTCGTGTCGCTGCGCTCGGCCGGCAGGCGCGCCTGCTGCAGGATCACGACGAGATCGAGAACCTCCAAGGCGCATACGGTTACTACTTCGACAAGAACTTGTGGGATGACGTTGCCGCACTGTTCTCGGACAGCGCCACCTTCGAGGATGGGCAACGCGGCGTATACGTCGGGCGTGCGCACATTCGCCAGGCGCTGCAGCTATTCGGGCCGAAGGGTCCTCAGCAGGGCCGGCTGAATAACTACTTCCAGCTCCAGCCCGTCATTCACGTGTCCGAGGATGGCCGCACGGCCAAGGGCCGCTGGCAGGGCATCCTGCAGCTTTCGGAGCCGAACACGGCCGGCGCGTGGGGCGTGGGCGTTTACGAGAACGAATACGTGAAAGAGCGCGGCGGCTGGCGCATCAGCAAGCTGCATTTCTACCTGACGGCGATGACGGAATATGACCTCGGCTGGACGAAGGGGCCGATTCCCGTTGCCGCGGCGAGCGCGGTGCTGCCGCCGGACCGGCCGCCCACGGAAGTCTATCGATCTCTTCCGGGCGTGTACCTGCCGCCGTTCCACTTTGTGCATCCCGTGACCGGCAAGGCAATTCGCGTCGATCCGCAGCCCGCGGACTCCGTTATCCGGCCGAAGTGAGCGAACATGCGTAACTCGAGATTTGTTGCTGTTCTCCTCGTCGCGATCGTTTCGGTCAGCGCGACGGCTGCTTCATTTGCCGACTCCGCGAACACATCCGCGTCGGCCGAAGATCGCCTCGCAGACCTCGGCCGCCGCCTGCGACACCTGCAGGACGCCAACGATGTCGAAGCGCTCCAGCGAACCTACGGCTACTTCGTGGACAAGGGGATGTGGACCGAAATTTCCCAGCTCTTCACGGAAGACGGCACGTATGAGATCGGCGGTCGCGGCATCTTCATCGGCCCGAAGCGCGTACTTGAATACCTGCAGGTGGGGCTCGGCGCCGAGCACCCGGTGGAAGGGCGGCTCATCAATCACATGCAGTTCCAGCCCTTTGTCACCATTTCGCCGGACGGCCTGCATGCAAACGTGCGCATGCGCGCGTTCGTGATGAGCAACGGGGGCTGGGGCATTCCGCTGTACGAGAATGAATACGTGAAGCAGAACGGCGTGTGGAAGATCTCGCATCTTCGCGGGCCGTTTCGCATGTACACGTCGTGGGACGGCTGGGCGAAGAGCGCTACGCCGAACACGCGTCCTGACAGCTTTCCGCCGCCGCCGGACAAGCTGCCCAGCGTGGTGTATCTGACCTATCCGTCGCCGTATATCGTGCCGTTTCACTTCCCCAATCCCGTCACTGGCGCTCCGTTCAAGGAGCCGACTCCTTGAGGCGCACACGCATGTTGAGTTTCTTGAACCGCCCGCTGCCGCTGCTTGCTGCTGCACTTGCCGGCGTCGTGCTGGTCGCAGGCTGCTCCGCGGATTCCAGCGCTCGCATCGAGCCCGGGACTGCGGCAGTTACTTCACCCCGCCTGGGCAATGCAGACCGGGACGCCGGCCAATGGATGAGCTACGGCCGCACGTGGGACGAGCAGCGGTTCAGTCCCCTGAAGCAGATCAACGACGGCAACGTGCAGGGCCTGGGCCTCGAGTGGTTCGCCGACCTGAGCTCCCGGCGCGGCGTCGAGGCGAATCCGCTGATGGTGGATGGCGTCATCTACAACATCATCTCGTTCAACATCGCGACGGCATATGACGCGAAGACCGGCCGTGTGCTGTGGACGTATGACCCGAAGGTCGAGCCGCAATGGGCGCGCTACGCGTGCTGTGGCCCCTCGACTCGTGGGCTCGCAGTGTGGAAAGGCAAGGTCTACATCGCCGCGCTCGATGGCCGCCTCATCGCGCTGGATGCGCGCACCGGCCGTGAGTTGTGGACTGTGCAGACCTTCGATCGCAGCCAGCCCTTCACGATGACCGCGCCCCCGCACGTGTTCGACGGCAAGGTGGTCGTCGGCAACGCAGGTGGAGACTACGGTGTGCGGGCGTTCGTGGCCGCGTACGACGCGGAGTCGGGAAAGAAGCTCTGGAAGTTCTATACGGTGCCGGGCGATCCCTCGAAGGGGCCGGACGGCGAGGCTTCCGATTCCGTGATGGCAATGGCCGCAAAGACCTGGACCGGCAAGTGGTGGGAAGTCGGCGGCGGCGGCAGCGCGTGGGATTCCATCGTCTACGACCCGAAGCTGAAGCTCATCTACTTCGGCACCGGCAACGGCACTCCCATCGTCCATGAGTTCCGCAGCCCGCAAGGCGGGGACAACCTGTTCCTCTGCTCCATCGTCGCGCTTGATGCCGAGACAGGTCATTACGCCTGGCACTACCAGGTCGTGCCCGAAGAGCAGTGGGATTACGACTGCGTGCAGTCGCTCGTGCTTGCGGACCTGAAGATCGAGGGCCGCAAACGCCAGGTGGTGATGCAGGCGCCGAAAGACGGCTTCTTCTATGTGCTCGATCGCAAGACCGGCGAGCTGATTTCCGCCAAGCCTTTCGTACCGAACACCTGGGCGAGCGGCATCGACATGAAGACCGGCCGCCCGATGGTGAACAAGGAGTCGTATCTCACCGAAAAGCCACGGCTCATGACGCCGAGCGCAGGCGGCGCGCACAACTGGAATCCCATGGGCTTCAGCCCCGACACGGGGCTCGCGTATATCCCCGTGCACGAGCAGTGGTACGTGTTTGCGCGAGCGCGCAGCTTCAAGTTCGTGCCGTTCCGATCGAACGCCGGCTTCGCATTCGGGCAGGACCCTGCGGAAACCAAGGCCCTGCTGGCCGAAGCAGACCGTCGCGACAACGGCTACATGCTCGCGTGGGATCCGGTTGCGCAGAAAGAAGCTTTTCGCATCCCGTATGGCAAGCAGGGCTCGGGCGGCGTATTGCTCACAGCCGGCAACCTGCTGATGCAGGGAACGATCAACAAGACATTTGCCATTTATCGCGCGGACAACGGCAAGAAGCTGTGGGAGATGCCGGTGGAGTCCGTGCCCATCTCCAGCCCGATCACCTACACGCTGGATGGCGAACAGTACGTCGCCTTGAATGTCGGCTGGGGAGGCGGCCTTGCGCACGTGGACATGCAGCTCGGCAAGAAGGCGATGCCCGTCGCGCCGGCGCGGTTGCTCGTCTTCAAGCTCAATGCGCGGAATGTGTCGCTTCCGGCGACGCCGCCGGCTCCGGCGATCGAAGAACCGCCACCGTTGCGGGCGTCGGAAGAGCAGATCAAGCGGGGCGGTGAACTGTTCAATCAGACCTGCTCCACCTGTCACGGCGTGAATGTACGCGGCGGGCTGAAAGACCTGCGGGTGATGTCGCGTGCAGCGCATGCGCAGTTCAACGATATCGTGCTGAAGGGCATTCGCGCCGACAAAGGCATGGCGAGCTTCGCAGACCTGTTGAGCCCTGCCGATGTGGAAGCCATTCACGGCTACGTCATTGCGCGGGCGCTGGAGGATTGGAACAACGATGCGAGCACGCCTGCGCCTGGCGCCGTAGCCGTAACTGCAACCGGCGCTGGACCCGTTACCGCAACTTCGCCGGCCGCTTCGGCGGCTTTGCCCGTCGCAGTAGCGGCCGGGCAAAGCGCCAACGCGGCGACGAAGAGATCCTTGGCCCGTCCAGTAGACGTCATCATTGACGATACCGCCGTCTATCCGGAAAGCATCACGTCGACGAGCGACGGCACACTGATCAACGGGAGCGTGAAGGGCATCGTCTACCGCGCTTTGCGAACGCAGACCTCGGCAACGCCGTGGATTCGCTCCACCCCCGAAAACGGGATGCTGTCGGTGCTGGGCGTGCTCGCGGACGAGCGATCGAGCACGCTGTGGCTATGCTCCGCGCCGATGCCCGTGCCGGGCGCGCCTCCCGCCGCAGGCAAGCCTTCGTCATTGATGACGTTTGACCTGCGCACCGGACAACCCAAAGCGTCGTACCCTTTCCCCGCGCCGGCCTCGGCCTGCAACGACATCGCGCTGGATGCCGATGGAACGGCTTTCGCCACGGACACCCCGAACGGCCGCATTTTCAGGCTGGCGAAAGGCGCGAAGGCGCTCGACCTGTTCGCGCAGGACGATACGCTGAAGGGCATCGACGGCATCGTCTTCGGCGGCGATGGCACGCTCTACGTGAACATCGTGAGCCGCGGCGCGCTCGTGCGCGTGGATCGCAAGGCCGATCGCTCATTTGCAGGCCTCACCGAGCTCACGCTGTCGGAGCCGGTGAAGGGTCCCGACGGTTTCCGGTTGATCGCCGGCAACCGATTCCTGCTCGCCGAGGGCAATGCCGGCCGCATCGACGAGGTCACCATTCGCGGCAACGACGCCCAGGTGAGGGTGCTGCGCGACGGCCTCAATTCACCGCCTGGCGTCACAGCCGTGGGCAACACCGCCTACGCGCTCGAAGGCAAGATAGGCTATCTCGTGGATCCGAAGCTGAAAGGCCAGGATCCTGGCGTCTTCAGGATCCACGCGATTCCCCTCGAAGCGGCTACCAACTGATAACGGACAACAGAATGCGTTCAATCTGGCTCGGCCTGGTCGGCTTCCTGGCCGCAAGTATCCTGTCGTCATCGCAGGCCCTCGCCCAGGCGCCGGGCGAGCCCAGCGCCGTCGTGGCGATGGACTGCGACTACAAATGCCTCACGGGTTTCGTGCGCGGCTACATGACCGCGCTGGCGAAGAAAGACGTGACACGCGTTCGCTTCGCTTCGAACGTGCGTTTCACGGAGAACAACGTGGAGCTGTCCCTCGGCCACGAAGGGTTGTGGAACACCATCTCAGGCATTGCCCCCAATGCGCTGGAAGCCGCGGATGTGACGACGGGCGAGGGCGCCTGGATCGGCACGGTCGAAGAGCACGGAGAGCCCGCGTATTTCGGCATGCGGCTGCGCGTTCAGGACAAGCAGATCGTCGAAGTGGAAACGGTGGTGGTGCGTAAAACGGGACTGCCGCTGCCTTTCGGTGACACGAAAAAGCTCACACATGACCCCGCCTTCGCCGAAGTGCTCACACCAGAGCAACGTCGTCCGCGCGAGCGCCTGCGTGCAGTGGCAGACAGCTACTTCAACACCGTTGAGCTGAACGACGGCATCGTGTTTGCGCCGTTCGACGCGGAATGTGCGCGCACGGAGAACGGCATCGTCACGACCGCCGCGGGGCCCGGGTCGTCGGGCGACATCGCCCAGGGCTGCGAGAACCAGTTCAAGCTCGGCATCTATCGCATCAACAAGCGCATTCGCGAGCGCCGCTATGCGCTCATCGACGAAGAGCGCGGCGTCGTGGTGGCCACCGGCTTCTTCGACCACGCGAACACGTTCGACACCTACAAAACCACGGACGGCAAGGACCGCAAGACGCTCCTGAAGTGGCCGAACTCCATCTCGCTGGTGGAAGCGTTCAAGATCCGCGACGGCCGCATCTACCGCATCGAAGCGGTGTTCACTTACGTGCCGTATTTCATGCATTCGCCGTTCTACGAAAGCCCGGCGGTGCAGCGGCCCGTCACGTTCGTCGAAACGCGCAATCCAAAGGCCAAAGCCTGCGACAGGAAGTGCCTGATCGGCGCTGCAGACCGCTATATGGCGGCGCTTGTCGCGCAGAAGCCGCAAGCCGTGTCGTGGGCGCCGCGCGTGCGCTTTACCGAGAACAGCGTGCCCATGATGATCGGCGATGGTCTTTGGGGCTCCGCGCGCAAGAAGACTTCAACGCCGTTGTACGTGACCGACCCTGCTGCCGGCACTGTCGTGTGGTACGGCCTCGTCGAAGAGCATGACGCGCCAGCCTACCTGAGCGTTCGCCTGAAGGTGGAAGACGGGCGCATCAGCGAGGTGGAAAGCGCCGTCGGTCGCAAGCTCAACCCCGGCCCCTTTGGCGATCCGGCGGCATACCGCCTGGATCCCTTGCTCGACCAGGTGTTGCCGCCGGCGCTTCGTCGGCCGCGTGAGCGCCTGGAGGCGTTGGTCGAGGGCTACTACAGCACCAAGCAGCTGAACGACGGCACGCTCTTTACGGAGTTCGACACCACCTGCTCGCGTCGTGACAACGGGCTCGACGTCACCGATGGCGCCGGCAATGCGGCCGTGGTCGCCCTGGCGGCGGCCACCGGCGTGAAGGGTTGCGAGGGCCAGTTCAAACTGGGGCTCTACAAGCCCGTCGACCGCGTGCGCTCGCGCCGTATTCTTGCGGTCGACGAAGAGCGCGGCCTCGTCGTGGCGACGGCATTTTCGGACTTCGCCATCGACCGGCCGCACTACTCCACGACCGACGGCACCATCCGCGAAACGCAGGCGAAATACCCGAGCTCGCGGGAGGGTGTGGAGGTTTTCAAGATCCGCAACGGCAAGATCGTGCGGGTCGAGGCACTCTCGGTGTTCCAGCCTTACGGAATGCGCTCGCCATGGGTGCCGTGAGATACTGACCTGTCCGGCCACGGGTCGGGGAGGCAAAGGCTCGCATGGCTGCACGCAAATCAGGCGCAAAGAAGGGCGCGTCGCGGTCCCGCGCGGCGGCCGGCGTCAAACCTGAAGACAACTTGCGCTGGATGCCTGAGGTTTCCAGCTCCGGCGAGCTGTTCCTTCGCCGGCGCGAGGTCGAAGAAGCGGGCAGCCCCGGCGACATGAACTACCCCTTCTCGCAGGGCCTCACCTTTGTCGCGCGCCGCTGGCGCAATCTGATGAATGAAGAGCTGCGCGCCGTCGGGCAGAGCCAGGCGCGCTGGGGCACGCTTTACTGGATCGCGGTGTTCGGCGACACCGTCAACCAGACGGAATTGGCAGATCGCATCGGCGTGGAGCAGCCCACCCTCGGCCGGGTGCTGCGCGACCTGGAGGCCGAAGGGCTCATCGAGCGGGCCGCTGGCAGCGCCGACAGGCGTGCCAAGGTGATCCGCCTCACCCCGGCGGCGAAGCCCGTAATGAAGCAGATCAACCGTATCCAGGAGTCCGTGCGGGCGAGGCTCCTGCGCGGCATCGACCCGAAGGATCTCACCGTCTGCATGGCCGTGTTCGCGCAGATTCTCGCCAACCTGGACGAAAAATAGGTCAGTCGAGCACCGTGGTCCGCCGCATGTCGCGGCGGTACTGGGTGTCTTGGAAGGCCGTGGCCCGATGCATGGTGCAGCGGTTGTCCCAGATCACGAGATCGCCGGGCTGTTTCCAGGCGACCGCGCGCGTGAAGCGGGGCTGGGTCGCGAGCGCGATGAGCTCGGCGATGAGCCTGCGACCGTCTTCGATGGGCCAGCCCACGATGTGCGAAGCATGCGCCGCAATGTACAGCGTCTTGCGGCCCGATCCCGGGTGAACCTGCACGAGCTTGTGATGCGCCGGTGGCTTGGCGATGCGCTGCGCTTCCGTGGGCTGCGGATAGCCGGCCAGCATGCGCGAGTGCCACAGCCAGTGTTCGGCCGTGAGGTTCTCGATCTTGTTTTTCATCGCGGCTGGCAATGCGTCGTATGCGGCGCGCATGTCCGCAAATTCAGTGTCGCCCCCCGCCGGCGGCACTTCATGGGCCAGCAGCAGGGAATACGCGGAGCGGTGCTGGTTGAACGATGAGTCGGTGTGCCACAGGGCGTTGCCTTTGTTGTAAAGGCGGCGTCGGTCGTCCACCAGGATGTTGCCGCTGGCGTCGAGATTGCCGGCATCGAACAGCTCCGGATGATCGAAGCGCTTGACGGTTTTGCCGAAGAACGACGGAGCATGCTCCAGCCTGCCCAGCAGGCGGCTGAACGCGATATGGGACTCGTCGTCGAGGCCGGTCGCACGAAAGACGCACACGGCATACGTGTCGAGCGCGTCGACGATATCGCGGAGCAGGGCGGCGCCCACGGGACGGGAGAAATCGACGCCGTCGATTTCCGCCACGAACGAGGGCGCGAGCGTCGTGGCAGTCAGCGGCATGGGCCTGCCGAACTGGAAAGCATGCTTTCATTCTAGGCGCGCCCCGTCGGGGGCGGCAATCGAAACGGCCGGGCCGGATGGGTCCCGGTGCGGCACGCGAACCGCGCACCGCGGCAGCGTCCGGGTTTCGCAGGGCGAAGAGCCGGCGGCAGGGGCTTCAGGATCACGGCGTTACGTTTCGATTGCCTCGCCGTCGAGTTCGCGCCTCGAAGCAGGTCTAATGCCGATCTCGAGACCTGAGGGGGCGAATTCGTGAAACACAGTAAAGAAAGAATCCTCACTACGCACGTGGGCAGCCTGCCCAGGTCGCAGGCAGTCACCGACGTGGTGTTTGCCCGTGAGGCCTCGGGCGAGCCGGACTTCAGCGCGGCGGCGAACGTCACGCTCGGCACCGAAGTGACGGAGGTGGTGCGGCGCCAGGTGAGCGCGGGCGTCGACGTGGTGAGCGACGGCGAGCTCAGCAAGATCAGCTACGCCACCTACATCAAGGATCGCATCACCGGCTTCGATGGCGATACGCCGCGCGAGCCCGGTCTCGATCTCATCGAGTTTCCGCGCCTGATGAAGAAGCTTGCCGACTCCGGAGCGACCGCGAAGTACAAGCGGCCGCGCTGCGTGGGGCCGATTGCCGTGAAGAGCCTCGAGCCGGTGCGAGCGGATATCGAGCGCCTGAAGAAGGCCGTCGCGGCAGCCGCCCCGGCAGAGGCGTTCATGAACGCGGCGTCGCCCGGCGTAATCGCGCTCTTTCAGCCGAACGAGTATTACCCGACGCAGGACGAATACCTCGTGGCGGTCGCCGACGCCATGAGCGCCGAGTACGAGAGCATCGTGCAGTCCGGCATCCTGTTGCAGATCGACGCGCCGGACCTCGGCATGGGCCGCCACACGATGTACAAGCATCGAAGCGTGGAGGAGTACCTGAAGCTCGCCGAGCGCCACGTCGAGATCCTCAATCACGCATTGAGAAACGTGCCTGCGGACCGGGTGCGAATGCACGTTTGCTGGGGAAACTACGAAGGGCCGCATCATCACGACATCCCCATGCAGCTGTTGCTGCCGATCGTGCTGAAGGCGAAACCGCAGGCGCTCCTGTTCGAGGGGGCGAACCCGCGCCACGCGCATGAGTGGACCGTGTTCCGCGACTCGAAGATTCCCGACGACAAGTTACTTATTCCGGGCGTGCTCAGCTCCACGACCAACTACGTGGAGCACCCGCTGCTGGTGGCCGAACGGTTGTGCCGGTTCGCGGACATCGTCGGGCGGGAACGGGTGCTCGCCGGATCCGACTGCGGTTTCAGCACTTTCGCGGGCTTCGGGCCGGTCGACCCGGACATCACCTTCCTGAAGCTCGAGGCGATGGCGCAGGGGGCGCGAATCGCCAGCGACAAACTCTGGGCACGCTAGCCGCTGCGCATGCTCCGAAAATGGTCATCGTAATGGACAGCGATAGGAAGCATGCTTCCCGTTATTCGTCATACGAAATAGCGTGCGCAGGGTGAAATTGCTAGATTCCGCCGACGGCCGCAGGCATCGCAGCGAAGGTTCGGATATGAGTTACGGGGCAACTGCATCCACCGATGAGGGCTTCGGTCCGGAAAGCACGGGCCGCGCGGCCGCCAGGCCCGTGACCTATGTTCCCGTGCGCAGCGGCGCGGGCGAGCTCGCGCTGGAGGTCGCGGGGCGCGGCAATCCGGTGGTGCTGATCCATGGCTGGGGCGTCGACCGCCGTATGTGGGCGCACCAGGTTTCGGCATTTCGCCGCCACTTCACCACCGTCAGCTTCGACCGCCGCGGTTGCGGGCAGACCACGGCCCCGGCCGACCCCCGGCTCGAGCTCGAAGACCTCGACACCATTCTCGATGAGCTCAAACTGAAAGCCGCCGGCATCGTGGGCATGTCGCAGGGTGGGCGCGTGGCCATGCGCTACGCGCTGACCCGGCCATCGCGCGTGACCGGCCTCGTGCTCCAGGGCGCGCCGCTCGACGACACGCCGTTGCCGCTGGCGGGCGATCCGTCGCTGCTGCCGCTCGCGCGGCTGGCAGAGCTGCTTCGTCGCGGCGACCGCGCCTCGCTCGCGCGCGAGCTCACCCAGCATCCGCTCATGAATGCCGGCTCGCGCCGTTCCCAGGCGCAGGCCGAAATCGATGCGATGCTGCAAGATTACCGGGGCGAAGACCTGCTGCGTTTTGCCGCCGCGCCCGCCGAATCCGACCCGCTCCTGGCCGCCGATCTCGCCGCGATCCAGGCGCCCACGCTCGTCATCACCGGCTCGAACGAGCTGCTCTGGTTACGGCGCATTGCCGACCGCATCGGCCGCAATATCTACGGCGCCCGCCGCCGCGTGATCCGCGGCGGCGGCCACTTCGTGAACATGACCCACATCGGCGACTACAACCGCTGTGTCGTGGAGTTCCTCGTGAACACTACACGGCCATGGAGTGAGCGAGCATTGGGTAGCGTCTGAGCTCGATCTCGATCGCGCG
>FTEZ01000350.1_pt1 | contig 11939 bp, 9 predicted proteins | sample 1640331 | NCBI WGS metagenome assembly FTEZ01 (sample SAMEA3914816, study PRJEB12502) | metagenome | biome: forest; material: soil | place: USA | collected 2011-09-16 | depth 0.3 m
CGCAGCCGTATTTGGCGCCATTGAGCTCGAGATCGTTGCGCAGCACGTAGAGCAGCGGCGTGTCCGGCTCGGCATCGACCGAATGGATCGCCCCGTTGATCTTCAGGCTGATGGCCATTGTGGGTCTCCTCGTAGAGAGCAGCGCGCGGCTCGCGCGTTTGTCTTAGAAGATTCTATCTTGCGTAGGCGGGGAGTGTCGCGTCGCGACCTCGAAAGCGCCCGTGACCCCTTCGCTGCGGAAGTGTTGCCCATGTCTCCGTATAAACCGTTACCTATGTGACCGGAATAGACCACTGCGCGCGCCATCCGGATGAACGAGCGCTCTGTCCTCTTAGGCTCACCCTTCGATTAGCCGCGACGATGACAGGCCACGCACGACGATCACAAAACTCCGGCGGCGCGACGAACCCCTAATAGTGTGCCCCGAAGCGGACATCCGCGCGGAGAGTCAGAGCCGCTTTCGGCCATGAACGGACAGTCGGTCGGGGAGTGACACCGTTACGGAGTGCCCCTGGCAAGTCAGCGAGCAGTTCGTCGAGATTACCCAGAATCAACCCTCGACCTCTAGACAACCTAAAGCGCGCAGGCGCATAGTCTCCGCTCATGGCTAGGCAGCCTAAAGATAGCAGCGACGGCAAGCTCAGCATCCCGCAGGGAACGCTGGATCTCATGATCATGACGATCGTCCGGCGAGAACCGCTGCACGGCTACGGCATTGCGCAACGGTTGAAGGTGCTCACGCGAGGGACCTTCCAGATTAATCCCGGCTCGTTGTTTCCCGCGCTATACGCTCTCGAGCGCGACGGCAAACTGCGCTGCGAGGAACGCCCGAGCGAAACCAATCGCCCCGCTCGCTACTACTCGCTCACTTCGTTCGGACGCAAGGAGCTCGAGCAGGCGGAGACGCGATGGGAACGCGTCAGCGCCGCAATCACCGCCGTACTGCAGGGCGCATGACGATCCTGTACCGCATTCGCGCACTCGTACGCTGGCTGTTCCGGCGTAACGAGATCGAGCGCGCGCTCGATACCGATCTTAAGGACTACATCGAGCGATCGGCCGCCGAGAAGATGCGTGCTGGGATGAGTGAAGCGGAAGCGAGGCGAGCCGCGCGCATCGAGCTCGGCGGCGTGGAGCAAACCAAGGACAGCGTGCGCGCCACGCTCTCCTTCGCTCCGATCGAGAACACGCTCGCCGATCTCGGCTATGCGCTCAGAACGCTGAGCCGGCAGAAGACGTTCACGTCGGTTGCCGTGTTGACGCTCGCGTTCGGCATCGGCGTGAACGTTGCCATCTTCTCGCTGTTTCAGCAAATCCTGCTGCGGCCGCTGCCGGTGGCGGAGCCGGCCCGTCTCGTGAGCTTGACCGATCCGTCGCCGAAGCTCGTTGGGCAAATGACTCCGCCGCTGCGTGCACAGGAGCGCCCGACGGACAGCGGCGGGCTCGACACTCTATTCAGCTACCCGATGTTCCGCGATCTTGAGCGCGCGCAGGAGTCGTTCGTGGGGCTCGCCGCGTACGCCTCCTTCGACGGGAGTGTCTCTGCGGGCGAGCAAGCGCGACTCATGAAGGGCGTTGTCGTTTCGGGAAACTACTTTTCGCTGCTGGGCCTCAAGCCCGCGCTCGGCCGGCTGCTCAGCGTCGAGGACGATCGCGTCGAGGGACAAGCCGAAGCGGTCGTCTTGAGCCACGCGTATTGGCAGAGCGAGTTCGGCGGCGACCCAGGCGTTCTCGGCCGCACGCTCACCGTCAACGACGTGCCGCTGACCGTCGTCGGCGTAGCGCCGCGAGAATTCCTTGGCACGGCGGTCGGGTCGCGTCCGAGCTTGTTCGTGCCGATCACGATCAAGTTCCCCACCAACGACACCGGAATCCTTGCGCAGGCCCTCTTCCCCAATCACACACGTCGCGATTTCTACTGGGCGCACCTCTTGGGACGCCTCAGACTCGGTGTCACGCGCGAAGCCGCTGCAGCCTCGATGAGCTCGCTGTATGGCGGGATCTTGAGCGAAGTCGAAGCCCCTCTCCTGACGAACGTCGACGAGCAGCAGCGCACGGCGTTTGGCTCACGAACGCTGGTGCTCGAGCCCGGCTCACACGGCCAAACAAGCGGCGCGATTCTCTCGCCGGCGCGCAATAGCCTCGATCTGCTGTTGGCCGTGTGCGGCGTCGTGCTGCTTCTCTGCTGCGCCAACGTCGCCGGGCTCATCCTGCTTCGGGCCACGACGCGAAGCGGGGAGCTAGCCCTGCGCGTCTCGCTGGGTGCGACACGCGGTCGCCTCGCTTCGCTGCAACTCGCAGAGTCGCTCGTGCTCGCGCTGCCGGCGGCTATCTTGAGTCTGCCAGTTGCTTGGCTGACGTTGCGCGGCGCAAGCCAAGTGCCCGGCATCGCGGCGGCGGCGCCCGACGTGAGCTTGAACTTTACTGCGGCGCTTGTTGCGATCGGTATTGCCGTGGCATCGTCGCTCGCCGTCGGGCTCCTTCCCGTCCGAGGTCTGATGCGGATCAAGCCCGGGAGCGCGTTGCAGGCGTACGGCGCGAGACACACGACGACGAAGGGCGTCGCGCGCTTCCGCGCCGCGCTTGCGACGGCGCAGGTCGCGCTGTCGATGGCGTTGCTCGCGGTGACGGGCGTCTTTGCGCAGAGCCTCGCGAACATCGCGCGCCTCGATCTCGGCGTCGAGATCGACTCAGTCGTCATGTTCGAAGCCACCCGCGGCCCGGATCGGTTCACGGACACGAGCTTGTTCGGTCGCGTCGAGGAGGCGCTCGAGGCGCTCCCGGGCGTCTCTTCCGTGGCTAGATCGAGGGCCCCCGTGCTCTCGCTCGAGGCGAGTTTTAGCCCACCGTTCGCCGTCGAGGGTCTAGACGCGAAGGCGTTGTCGGCGTTCCAGAACAGCGTGTCAGCAGATTTTTTTCAGACGTTCGACGTCGAGTTGCTCGCGGGCCGTACGTTCAACGACACGGACAACCCCATCACGACGGTGATGGTCAATCAGCGATTCGCTGAGCATTTCGATCTCTCGCCCGACGAGATCGTCGGGCGGACGCTCAACCTCGGAGGCGTTTTCAGATCCGAGGTCGTCGGCGTCGTCGCCAACATGAGGACCGGGAAGGTCACCGGCGACATCGTGCCGCAAGCTTTTCAATACAACGCTACCCGTCCCACTCCAGGATCCGATGGTCGAGTGGGCAGCATAGCCGCTGCCAGATCCACGTTTTATGTTCGCAGCACTCGGCCGCCCGAGGAACTCATGAACGCCGTGCGCGAAACAGTCGCTCGCGTCGACCCGACGATGCCGATCACGAATCTCCAAACGATGGAGCAGCAGTTCCGCACCAATGTCGCGATCGAGCGCTTTGTGGCCGGAACCTCCACGGCATTCGCCGTGCTCGCAACCGCCCTCGCCGCGCTCGGCCTCTACGGCGTGCTCGCCTACTCCGTCGCGCAGCGCTCGCGCGAGATCGGTTTGCGCGTTGCGCTCGGGGCGCCGACGAACCGCATTCGCGACATGGTGCTCAGGCAGGTCACGAGGATGGCGGTGATCGGCATGATCCTCGGCGCGGTCGCGGCGTGGCTCCTCGGCCGTGCGGCACGGAGCCTATTGTTCGGCGTCGATGCCGGCGATCCGCTCACGTTGGCCGCAGCAGTGGTAGTGGTCGCGGCCGTGGCGTTCGTCGCTGCCTCCATTCCAGCAAGGCGCGCGTCACGCGTCGATCCCATGAGCGTGTTGCGATACGAGTAATTCAAGCCGCCTCTCATCACGGCGAAGGATAGCGAAAGGGAGCGCGTTGATTGACCTCAACGGGTCGAGAGCCGAAGTTAGCACGAACCTAAACGAAGGTCCGCTCCCGCCGAATCCAAGACGCCACAGCGCCCAGCTTGCAGATCACCAACCGGCGCAAGGGCGGCACTTGGATGCGGACGGCGAACTGTGGAAAGCCTGAACAGCATGCCGCTTAACAGTACTATTACCCACCAACGGCGGTCCATGTCGTGAGAATTGATCCTTCTGAATGGTTGGAGAACGAGTACGCCCGGACTCGGGAGGAGTTGGACCTGATCCGCCTTCCCGAGCCGAGCTACGGTGCCATGCCGGCTTCTGAGAAAGATCAGCTGCGACAGACCCAACTCGAGGAAGGCGAAATCGTGCGGGTGCTCGGTTACTCGGGCACCTTCGCCTTGGCGATGAAGTTTGACCGGACGCTGGGATGGCTCCCGCGCGCGACCCTCGAGACCTCCGCGCAGAAGGAATTTTCGCCGATTGACGGGGCTCGGAGACGACCCGCTGATTTCTTCCGCTCGTGGGAAGGCACGCCGTACATCCTGGGAGGCGCTTCGAGGCGTGGAATCGACTGCTCAGGTTTCGCGCAGCGCTTTTTCCTTGAAGTTCATGGGGTCGTTATTCCAAAGCACTCGCGCGATCAGCGTAAGTTGGGATCCCCGAAGGAGACTCCCGAGAATAGCGATCTGGTCTTCTGTCACCGGAGCAAAGGTTCAGGCGGGCACCACGTCGCAGTGTTCTTCGATCACAGCGTCTGGCATGCGCGCTTGGAAAACGGTCTAGTCCAGCAGAGCTGGGCCGAGTTTCTCGCCATCTATGACGTCGAGGAAATTGTGTCTGTCGGCGTCTCGGAGTCATAGCCGCTTCGGGTCGGTAGATCCTCTTGGCGATTCTACTCAGGAATGGCCGCTTTCACGTACTCGAGACGTTCACGCACCCACCCGCTGTAGCAACATCCGGCCAAGAGGGGCCCTTCGAGGTTCGCGACAAATCGTCGCGTGAACTTCTATTGCCACTCGGCGGCTAGTTCGATTGCGGGGCTGCGCCGGCGCGCGCTTGCGCGACCACCGCGACGATCGCGTCGATCACCACCTGCGGCCTTACGTCTTGGATCGAATGTGTGGCGCCCGGAACTCGGGCGTTGACGCCGCGCGTAGACAAAGCGGCCAGCTCGTCGTGGCCGAGATTGATCATTTCGATGAATTGCGCCAACAGATCCGGTGCAGCTCCCGGCGGCGGCGGCCTGTCGGTCGCCGTTAGGACAATCAGCGGCATGTCGCCATAGTTGCGCGCCGGGTTGACGACCAGGGCCGCGCTCTCCGCAACGGTTGCGTTGAAGGACGCCACGGTCTCGAGTCGTTCGGGGCCGTCGAGCCGCCCGATCGGCTCGCGCAGCGCCGCCGGATAAGCCGAGGGAATCGGCCGCAGGCATCCCGCCGGATCGGGCTTCCCCGGCGCGACCGTTCCATCCCGCAGGTCCGCGGCACACTTGCGCATCTCCGCGACGCCCGCTGCCATCGTCACCTTCATTTGCTCGTCGAGCAGGGGCGCGACGCGGGCGTAGACGGCGAACTGGTCGGGAGTGCTGGGATCGACGAGCACCATTCCGACGACGTTTTCCCGGTGGCGATCGGTGAAGAGCAGGCTTTCATATGAGCCGAGTGAATGGCCCACCATGACGTAGGGCCTGCCGGGTCCGCTCTCGAGAGCTTCCTCGAGATCAGCCGTGGTTGTAGTGACGGTTTGACGAACCGAGCTTGCGTCGCTTAGGCCGAAACCCGGGCGGTCCCAGGCGCAGGCGCGCGTCGTGCGCGCGAGTGTCGGCTGAACCTCCTTCCAACTCGCGGCCCAGCCGCCGAGGCCCGCTGTCAGAATGACCGTTGGCGAGCCTGCCCCCATGCACACGAAATGGATCTCGCGACCATCGGCGAGTGTCACCGAGTGCGTCGTGTCAGCATAAGCGGCCAAAGACTCGTCGGTTGGCGGCAGATCTTGCGCCAGCGCTCGAGCAGTCAGGGTTGCCGCAAGCGCGAACACGAAATATCGGTGACGCTGCATTCCCCTCTCCCGGCGCTCGAGCTAACCGAATGACCGCTTCGGGTCGATAGCTCGCTTTGGCGATTCTATTCGCGAACGTCCGCTCTCGCGACATCGAGAAACTCAAACGTTATTTCCCGACAGCGGCAACCGGCCACGTGCAGCCATCCCAAGCTAACGGAGAAATCACTCCATACCGGTCAGTGGCGCTGATGCGGCGGAGTCTGCCGAAAACCTCTCAGACAGCAGGAATCGCTTCGTGAAATCTATGATTTCTATCGCGATCCAGCATTGGGAAACTCTGCTGTCAGCCAATCGAATAGCACTCCTTGCCACAAGCTCGGAGCCCCGATCTGGCAATGTAGCGAGCCACCAGAATCCCGGTCGAAGACTATCGTCGTAACACTGTGCGCGCGGGACAGGGCATTGCGCTCCTGATCGAGTTGATTCACGGGAATAAATAGGTCGGCGGTCCCGGCGAGCAAGAGCACATCCTGCGTGATTCGGTCCGCCACCGGAGCTACGGTGTAGGCCTTAAATGCATCTAGCACCTGAGTGGGCTCACTGACTCCGAATACCCACATTCCATTCTCCTGCGACCATTTCGCTCCTGGAACTGAAGTCCGTCGAGCTAATGAGTTCAACATGTGATCGTATCCGCGCGCATGCAGCCAGAGCGCGGGGGGCGGTATGTTGCGTGTTGCGATCGCATAACCATCGAACCACGCATCATATGCCACTACCCCGTCCACACGCGGATCAAAAGCCGCAGCGCGCGCCGCGAGATAGGCACCCAGGCTCGCCCCCAACAGCACGATCTTGCTCGGCTTGGAATGCGTGCCCAAAAATTGATCGAGCACGGCGCTATTCGGCGTTTCCCAGTCTGCCTGCATGTGCAGGTCTTGCTGTCGTAGCACGGATCCCTGGCCAGGTCCTTCGTAGGTCAGCACGGAATATCCGTGTTGCACGGCGGCATACCCAATCAACAGATATAGCTCCTCCATCGTGCTGTCATAGCCACCGACGACCACGAGCAAGGGCCGAGCCTCGGAACCGGCAGGCCCCGGATAGTAAACAGCGTTGAGGTGATATTTTCCGTAGGGAACGGCGATGCGCTCATAGGACACCCTCAGAGCCTGAAGGCCCTCGTAAAACGCGGCCACATTGCTCTTGAAGCTGGCAGCACGCCTCGGATCTGTCGGAGACAGGAAAAACTCCGCGGTTCTGTAATACGTATGTGCGCGCAACAGCGCGGTACCCTGGCTGCGTGCATCCCGGGTACGACTGGCCAATGCAGCGGCACGCTCGCCAGCTGCGGTCCAGGCCCGATACCAGTCGTCTGCGCTTCCGGCGCGAATTGAACCCACCGTGACCAACACGTCGGATATGTCGCCACCTGCGACCGCAATGTCGTCGAGCACACGTAGTGTTTCGAAGTTATAGGACTCATCGGCAAAAAAGTCGGCCCGACCGTGGTCACCACCATGCGGCCACAGGACTACGGCGAGAATTCCTGCCACGACAAGCGTGCCGAGAATCCCCGCTAACCTTCCCATGCTCCCTCCTTGATGAAAGTACTTACGGAGGAACGATCGCGTCGACCACCCCAGCGATGCGAGAAGTACACGGCCTCAATTTGCCGATGGAGTCGCGCTATCTTGGGCGGAGCCGCGTTGATCCAGAGGCTTCTGATTGCGAGTGTTCCGAAGCTCAAATGGGTGTCGAGGATCATGTCGTAGAGTGTCAGGGAACTCCCAGCGGAGCTTGATGATGGATGTGCTGCCGCGTCGAGCCCAGTGCCGGAAGTCATATGCCAGGGTGCCGGAGGTCATATCCGAGAGATTGGATCTTGAAGGGCCGACGCGGATACGGCTATGGTCACGTATGCGCTTGGCCCGCGTTCTATCAGGGCTCGCACCCAACCCGGTATTCCTCGCCGGCTACCTAGCCTGGGCGGCAGTCGCTATCGGCCTTTGGCGAGTACCGCCCGTGTGGACTCCGCTTGGAGAGACAGCCGGAAGGACCGTGGCCGCGCTGTGCATGCTCGCCTTCGTAGGGGGCATCATGAGGCGCGGCAGAGACGGTGGCTCGATCATATCGCTGTCCCTGATGGTCGTATCCGCGCTGGTGCTGCTTGCGCTCGGACCGTCGAGCTTCACGCCCATCTTGTTGATTGCGATCGCTGCGGCAATAGCGGCGGTCTATCGCCCCGGAATCGCAGTAATCGCTCTGGTGGCACTGAATCTTGCGTTCCTGGCCATTCTGGTCGCCCGGTGGCGTATTGCCGACCCCGGATTCATGCTGTTGGTCTACGGCAGCGTCGAAGTCTTCGCCCTGTTGACCACGCTCGAGCGCGCGCGGGCAGAGAGGGTGTCCCGAGAGCTTCGCGAAGTAAACGCCCAGTTGCTGGCGACGCGAGAGTTGCTCGCCGAGAGTGCACGCGATGGAGAGCGGCTACGCGTCTCACGCGAACTGCATGATGTGGCGGGCCATGGACTTACTGCCTTGGCGCTCAATCTGGATCTCCTGGGTCAGGAAGTCCCGGTGTCGAAACGTCGTGAGTGGCTCGTCGCGAGGGACTTGGTAAGCAAGCTTCTATCGGAGCTGCGCAGCGTGGTGGCGAATCTTCGTCGCCACGATGGCATGGATGTCCGCGAGGCGTTGCGACGAATCGCCGAAGCATTTCCGGCGCCGCAGATTCACATGAACCTCGATCAGCGCGTTCGCGTTGACGCGGCGGAACAGGCCACCGCCATCGTGCGGGCGGGACAAGAGGGGCTCACCAACGCTGTACGACATGCCAATGCGCGCAATATCTGGTTGTCCCTGAGCCGAGAGGAGGAAACCCTGCGGCTCGAGGTGCGTGACGATGGAACTAGTCGGGGAAGGTACGTAATGGGCCATGGGCTCCGTGGTGTCCAGGAGCGCATGGAGCTGCTGGGCGGGCGTGTAGAGACTGATATAGCGCCGGAAGGCGGCTTTCGGCTGCGCGTATTCCTCCCGACCGGTCGTGAATCATGAGAATGCGGGTGGCGCTCGCCGAGGATCAGGATCTCGTAAGAGAAGCACTGCGGGCATTGCTCGAGCGGTTAGACTTCGAGGCGGTGCTATTAGCTGCCGATGGGGCGGAACTGCTCGGGCGCATAGGCGAGATATCGGCAGACGTAATCGTGAGCGACATTCGGATGCCGGGCCTGGACGGTATCTCCATGGTTCGCGAGTTGCGGAGACGGGGCGACCGGACACCGGTCGTCATGCTGACGACCTTCGAGGACAGTGATCTATTATTGGCGGCGATCGAGGCAGGCGCTCAGGGATTCCTGCTCAAGGGAGCGTCCCCGGAGGATCTGACTACGGCCATCGATCGCGCGTGCCGTGGCGAACAATGGTTGTCGCCGGTCGCCACTCAGCCGATTCACCCGCGGCTGGCAGCCGGCACGCAGGCAGCAGTCGGACAAATCGACCTCGGTGCACGTGAGCTCGAAATCCTGAGGCTGCTGGCGGGAGGATATTCGAACAAGGAGATCGCGCGCAGCCTCAACCTGGCCGAAGGGACGGTCAAGAACTATGTCTCCGACATCCTCGCCAAGCTCGGCACGCGCGACCGGACGCGGGCCGTACTGAGAGCAATCACTTTGCGACTCGTGTAGTAGGTCTATCGACGGAGCAACGATGGGGCCGACTCCTCGGTCAAGGACGTTGGGAACGTCCGCTTCCAAAGTTCCGAACGTCGGCTATCGAGCCGATCCTTTGTCTGCAACGGGTCGACAACGGACGCTCGTTCAAGCTACCACGAACGTCCGCCTTACCGTGCCGGCCCGCGTGAAGAAAGGCGGCAACGGGAGAGTCGCTCGCGACTCCGCAGGTATGACTCTCGGGGAGGCTTTGTAAGATTCCGCCAAGCCAGCTTGCGGCCAGCGGCGTAGGAACCCAGCTGGGAAGCGGCCACTCGGGGCTTCGGGTAGGCTAAGCCGCACACAGAGAAAGGGGGCGGGCGTGGCCGAGTCAGGCGGAATCTCAGGATTCTTAGGTACGGATAGCGAGTCGCCTGCGGAAGGCACTACCCCCGAGACCTCGACGCTCCTAGATCCGACCGCCGCCGCGCTGGCCGCCGAGGCGGCCAGGAGCGATCCCGAGCTCGCCGAAAGCGTTTCCGCCTACTTCGTCAAACAGAGTCGTCTGGTCGAGATCCAGACCGAACACCTGCACGAGCAGCGCGCGGTCAACCTGCAGCTGCTCAAACTCAAGCGCTTCGACGAAAGGCTACGCGTGGCGCTGCGCCTGTTTGTGATCTTGGTCGTAACCGTCGTTGGCATCGGTGGCTTGATCATGATCAGCGATGCGATAGCGGATCATGGTCTTGTGGTGGAAGCTTTCTCGGTTCCGCCCGACATGGTCCGGGACGGCCTCACCGGCGAGGTTGTCGCGACTCGATTTCTGGACAAGCTGCAAGCTATGCAGACAGCCACGGCGTCGGATCGCCCTGCAGACTCCTACCAATACAATTGGGGGTCGGACATCAAGGTCGAAATTCCCGAGACCGGCGTCAGCTTGGGTGAATTTCGCAATTTGCTCCGAAACAGATTCGGTCACTCCAATCACATTTCCGGAGAAGTGATCCACACAGCGACTGGAATATCCGTAACCGCGCGCTTTGGCGATGCGCCGCCCATCACGGTGACGGGCCAGGAAAGTGAATTTGACGATCTCGCTGGTAAGGCGGCGGAAGCTGTCTATCGCACCAGTCAGCCCTATCGGTTCACTCAATTTCTTTCTGGGCAGGATCGCAACGCGGAGGCTTTCCGCGTCATCGCCGACCTTGCGACGAACGGTCCGCAGAGCGAGCGCGGCTGGGCCTATATCGAATGGGGAATGCTTGACCTAAACGCGAATGGCGATCTGGAGAGCGCACGCAAACACTGCTTGCGGGGGCTCGCTTATTCGGGCGCGTTGACCAACTCCGCCGAAATCTGCCTGGTCGGTGCGGAAGTGTGGTCCGGGCACGACGAGCAGGAACTCGAATACTCCCGACCGCTTGAAATCAGTGCCCAAAAACGTACGCCCGGGACCACGGAGGAATTCTTTGAGAACACCAAAATCCTCTCTGCGGCCTGGTTGGAAACGCTGACCGGCGACAATCAGAAATCTGCTCAAGACTGGACGCTTGCAGAGGCAGCGCCGGACTATCTGGGGTCCGTCGAGTTGGCGCCGGCCCTGGCGGCGACTGCCTACGCAGTTAATCACGACCCTGAATCTGCGAGAAAGATCGTTGCGGCCCTGGAGCCCAAAGACGACCCGTCGTTTCTAAAGCTGGATGCCATCATTGCGTTCAATGCGCTCCCCGCGTATTGGATCGCCGCGACAAGCAACGACTGGCCGGCAGCATTGGCGGACGCTCGGGCGTGCGATTCGTGGCTCGACGTGCACGCACCGGAGAACAAGCTTTTCGGACGATTGAGGGAAGTCTGGATTCAGCCGCTTGAAGCGTTGGCAATGGCAAACGCTGGCGATGTCGCCGGTGCCGAGACGTTGGTGTCAGCGACTCCACTCGATTGCTATCTGTGCGTTCGTGTGCGAGGCCGGATCGCCACGATCAAGCAGGACTGGACGTCGGCCGAACGGTGGTTTTCTGAGGCGGCCCGGCAATCACCATCGCTTCCGTTTGCCTTTTCCGAATGGGGCGAGATGCGTCTCGCAAAAGGCGACATCGACGGCGCGATCGCCAAGTTCGATGCCGCCCACCAAAAGACGCCCCACTTCGCCGATGCGCTCAAAGGTTGGGGGGACGCGCTAGCGCGTCGGGGGCAGGCGAAATTGGCACTTGCCAAATACGACGAGGCGCTCAAGTACGCGCCAAATTGGAAAGAGCTCAAAGCGGCCCGCCTGGCCGCAGCGAACTAAGGGTTTCATTTCGCTTGCGCGAAGCGGGCATTCGCGACGGACAGGTCCGGGTCGCAACCCCTCAGTGCGACAGACCACGCCTGCGCAGAGATAACCCGTTCATGCGAGGCGAAGACCAGCGTCATTCGGAACTTGGGAGATGCATCCATGCTGAACATCGTACGAGCGTCGGGTCTCGCAATGCTCTCGATGCTGGTCGCGCTCGATGTGAGCGCG
>FTEZ01000262.1_pt1 | contig 11575 bp, 13 predicted proteins | sample 1640331 | NCBI WGS metagenome assembly FTEZ01 (sample SAMEA3914816, study PRJEB12502) | metagenome | biome: forest; material: soil | place: USA | collected 2011-09-16 | depth 0.3 m
AGGGCCTGCGCGGCACGCCGGACAACGATGTCTATGGCAAGCAAATGATTCCATTCGCCGGGCTGCTGACTGACGAGGCAGCGGTGAGGAATGTCACTGCCTACATCGAGACCCTGCCGGATCATGCGCCACCGCCCACGGTTTCGGGCAACGCCAAACGAGGCGCAGTGCTGTTCAGAACCTGCGCTGCCTGCCATGGGGCGTACGGGCAGGGCATCGCGGCAACGAACGCGCCGCGCCTGTCACGCATGAGCGACTGGTATCTCGCGAGGCAATTGAAGAACTTCAAGGATGGCACTCGCGGCAGCCAGCATCATGACTTGTACGGCCAACAGATGGCGATGATCACCGGCGTCATCCCTGACACCCAGACGATCGACGATCTGCTTGCCTACATCAACACGCTGCAGCCAGTGGACAAGAGGACTGCGATGGCGGACTGAAGGGGAACACGAATGGCTTACGTTGCAATCGCCGACCGGGATGTGGAGCTGCACGATCCGCAGAGCTTCGTGCGGAAGTACATCTGGAGCCAGGATCACAAGGTCATTGCGATCCAGTACGCCCTCGTAGCGATCGGCGTCGGGCTGGTCGCGCTGGTGCTGTCCGGAATGATGCGGCTGCAGCTGGGCTTTCCGAATACGTTCCATTTCATCTCGCCCGCTAATTACCTTCAGTTCATCACCATGCACGGAATGATCATGGTGATCTTCCTGCTCACCGCACTATTCCTGGGCGGCTTTGGAAACTACCTGATTCCTCTGATGCTGGGCGCGCGGGACATGGTGTTTCCCTACATGAACATGCTCAGCTTCTGGGTCTATCTGCTGGCCGTGCTGGTGCTGCTCTCGAGCTTCTTCATACCCGGTGGGCCGACCGGCGCGGGCTGGACACTCTATCCGCCGCAGGCTGTGTTGCCCGGAACGCCAGGCGCAAGCGGCGGCATCCTCCTCATGCTGATCTCGCTTGGCATCTTCATCGTCGCCTTCACGATGGGCGGATTGAATTATGTGACGACCGTGCTGCAGGCCCGCTGCCGCGGGATGACGTTGATGCGCATGCCCCTTTCGATATGGGGCATCTTCATGGCGACCATCCTGGGCCTGTTGGCCTTCCCTGCCCTGCTGGTCAGCGCCGTGATGATGAGCCTGGACACGACGCTCGGCACCAGCTTCTTCATGCCCGCGATCGTATCGAGGGGCGAGCATCTCGTACACGAAGGTGGCAGCCCGTTGCTGTTTCAGCATCTGTTCTGGTTCTTCGGGCATCCGGAGGTGTACATCGTCGCCCTGCCGGCCTTCGGCATCGTCTCCGACCTGTTGAGCACCCATGCGCGGAAGAACATCTTCGGCTACAGAATGATGGTCTGGGCCATCCTGGCGATCGGCATCCTGAGTTTCGTCGTGTGGGCACACCACATGTACGTGAGCGGCATGAACCCGTATTTCGGATTCTTTTTCGCGACCACGACGCTGATCATCGCGATCCCCACGGCAATCAAGGTCTACAACTGGGTGCTGACGCTGTGGCGCGGCGATATCCATCTCACTGTCCCGATGCTGTTCGCCATCGGCTTCATCTTCACGTTCGTGCACGGTGGGCTGACCGGGCTGTTTCTCGGCAATGTCACGGTGGATCTGCCGCTGTCCGACACCTACTTCGTGGTGGGCCATTTCCACATGGTCATGGGGGTCTCGCCGATCCTCGTCGTGTTCGGCGCGATCTATCACTGGTACCCGAAGATCACCGGCCGGATGTGGAACGTGCGGCTCGGCAAGATTCACTTCTGGCTCACGTTCCTCGGGACCTACGCGATCTACCTGCCCATGCACTACCTCGGTATCCTGGGCGTGCCGCGTCGTTATTACGCGCTGGGCAACACGGACTTCCTCCCGCCTTCCGTGCACACGATCAATGAGGCGATCACGACGGCGGCGCTGATCGTCGCGGCGGCGCAGCTCGTCTTCCTGTTCAACATGATCTGGAGCCTGCGCCACGGACCGCGCGCCGACAGCAACCCCTGGCATGCCACAACGCTCGAGTGGCAAACGCCCGAGACGCCGCCGAAGCACGGTAACTGGGGTGCGCAGCTCCCGGTCGTCCATCGCTGGGCCTACGACTACAGTGTTCCTGGCGCCAAACAAGACTTCCTGCCCCAGAACGAGCCGGTCGATTCCCGGCTCGGCGCCGGACGAGAACACGGGCTTCAGTCTTGAGCACGCCTGTCATCTTTCTCGCACTGCTGTTAGGCGTGATCGTCTGGATCCTGGTCGTTCGGCGATTGACCGCGAAGTCATGGGAAAGTCGCAGCCAGGCCGATGATGTCGGGGCCGGCGATGTGGCCGCCGGCGATATCGGAGCGATCGGCCTCGCACCCGCAAAGCTCGCCCTATCGATGTTTCTGGCCGTCGTCACGTCGATGTTCGGCCTGTTCTTCTCCGCCTACTCGATGCGGATGCACAACGGCGGTGACTGGAACCACCTCGTCCTGCCGAACGTGCTGTGGGTCAACACCGTGATGCTGATCCTCGCGAGTGTCGCGCTGGAGAGTGCGCGGCGCGCAGCCAGAAAGGGGCAAGCGCGAGAGCTGAAGATCGGACTCTCCGCGGCCGGTGTGTTCACGTTTGCTTTCCTCGGCGGCCAGCTGGCGGCATGGCAGCAGTTGAGCGGGTCCGGACTGCTCGTCACGAGCGGTCCGGCAACGGCTTTCTTCTACGTTCTCACCGCGGTGCATGGGCTGCATTTGCTCGGGGGCCTGCTGGTCTGGGGCAAAACGATGGGCAGGCTGGCCGGCGGAGCCGAGCTCATCGATGTGCGCCTGAGCGTGGAGCTCTGCGCCGTCTACTGGCATTTCCTGCTGTTGGTCTGGGTCATCCTGTTCGGCGTGCTGTTGTCCACATGAAGGGAGCCCTCTGAATGGCAAATCATGCGCAAGCGGACACTGTGCCCACAGGGTTACAGGGAGTCGCCGCCGATTACGCCTCCGACAAGCAGGCGTTCCCCGTGCATTGGGGGAAGGCCATGATGTGGATCTTCCTTCTGAGCGACACCTTCATTTTCACCTGCTTCCTGACTTCGTACATGAATGTACGCATGTCGACGACGGTGCCCTGGCCGTCACCGAGCAAAGTGTTCGCCCTCGAGGTCGGCGGCGCAAACATCCCGCTGTTCCTGATTGCGATCATGACGATGATTCTGATCACGAGCAGCGGCACCATGGCCATGGCCGTGAACTACGGCTACCGTCGCAATCGCGCCAATACCACCGCGCTGATGCTGATCACCGCAGCGTTCGGCGCATCGTTCGTCGCGATGCAGGCGTTTGAATGGACGAAGCTCATCGTGCAGGAAGGAGTCCGTCCATGGGGAAACCCGATGGGAGCGGCGCAGTTCGGTTCGTCGTTTTTCATGATCACCGGTTTCCACGGCTTGCACGTCTCGGCAGGCGTGGTCTATCTGACGGTGGTCGCCTTGCGGGTCTGGCGGGGTTTCTACGATCGCAAGGGAAGTTACGCAACGGTGGAGATCGCGGGCCTGTATTGGCATTTCGTCGATCTCGTGTGGGTCTTCATCTTCGCGTTCTTCTATCTCTGGTAAGGCGCAAATCATGAATCAGGTCGCGCAGCAGGCACCCGTCGCGGAACACCCGCACGCCGCAGAACACGCACCCGTCGGAGAACACGCGCACGCCGCAGAACACGCGCACGCCGAGGGACAGCAGCATCCCATCCGGATCTACCTCCTGATCTGGGCGTTGTTGTTCCTCTTTAGCATATGTTCCTATCTCATAGACTACTTCGATCTTCACGGCCGTTTGCGATGGGGGCTGATCATCACGTTCATGCTGTTGAAGGCCGGCTTCATCGTTGCCGTTTTCATGCACATGCGGTGGGAGCGCCTGGCGCTGAAAATCGCGATTCTGGTCCCCCCGCTGTGCCTGTTGATCCTGATTGGCCTCATGGCCATCGAAGGTGACTACACGTTCGTGACGCGGCTGGCGGCATTCGTTTCGCAGGCGGCACGCTAGTATTCTGCGGCCTCGCGGTCCGGGCGTAGCTACGCGCCATGGCAGGCGGAAAAAACCACGCTTTTTTCCGCCGGAAACAAAGCTGATGTCCGAAAAAAGCGCCGCAGGCGACTTTTTTCCAATGAACTACCCCAGATAGTGATCGACCAGCAGTGCGGCGAAGAGCCACATGAGATAGCGCACCGAGAACTTGAACACCTTCATGGGCAGCTCCGGGCGGGCGCTGATCGCCATGGCGAAGGCGTAATAGAGAAACACGGCGTCCAGCACCAGCACGACGCACAGATAGATCGGCCCGCTCATGCCGGTGACGAACGGAAGGAGGGTCACCAGCACGAGTAACACCGTATAGAGCAGCACCTGCAGACTGGTGTGCGCGACACCGTGCGTCACCGGAAGCATCGGGATTCCGGCGCTGGCATAGTCGTCACGGCGCGCGATCGCGAGCGGCCAGAAGTGCGGCGGTGTCCACACGAAGATGATCAGAAAGAGCAGCAGTGCATGGGGATCGATGCTGTTCGTCACGGCTGCCCAGCCGAGCACCGGCGGCGCCGCTCCTGCAGCACCGCCGATGACGATGTTCTGCGGCGTCGCGCGCTTGAGCCACGCCGTGTAGATCACCGCGTAGCCGATGAGCGAGCAGAAGGTCAACCCTGCAGTGAGAGGGTTCACGAGGAAGAAGAGGATCGCCATCGCAACGATGCCGAGCGCCGCGGCGAAGATCAGCGCCTGCTTCGTGGACAATTGGCCGGTGGGCAGCGGACGGCCGCGCGTGCGCGCCATGCGCGCATCGATGTGCCGGTCGAGTACGTGATTAAGAGTTGCGGCGCAGGCCGAGGCGAGCGCGATGCCGAGGCTTCCGAAAATGAGCGCATCGAGCGGCGGCGGACCGGGAGTGGCGAGCAACGCTCCCACGATGGCGGTGAACACGATTAGAGACACGACCTTGAGCTTGGCCAGCTCGAGGTAATGGCGCCACGCGGCCGCCGGATGCGCCGCAAATTCCACTTGTCGGCCCACGCTGCAAGGGTAACAGATCGGGTCGGCTTCCTCAGGGCCAGGCGGCGCTCGCAAGCTGCCGACAGGGCGTCGGCACTGGACGATATCGATAACAACGAGTGGTATGTTTGGGGCAAGTAGTCGTAGGGGACCCAGACGATGGATCCGCTGCTTATCCTTATCGTCCTGGCGCTGATTGCCGCTACCGTCGCCATGCTTCTGGGTATCTTGGTGATGAGTGGAGGCGGTGCCACAGATGGGTTGCTCAGCACTCCCCTGATGTGGGTGCGCATTGGGTTCCAGGGGCTTACGGTACTGCTCCTGGTTCTGGCCACGTTTTTGCGCTGATGCGTTCGGGCAAGCGGCCCCATCCGTGGCACGCCGTGTGGCCTATAAGCTACGGCGATGAAGTCTCTTCGATGAGATCCCGGTACGCATGCCAGGTCGCATGTCCAAGCAGGGGTGCGACGACGACCATGCCGATGAGGAACGTCAGGAAGCCGAACGCCGTCAGTGCGACGATGAGCGCGCTCCAGAGCATCATGGCCGGAAGATTGGAAAACGTCGCGTTGGTGCTGACCCACATGGCGTCCACGGCGCTCACGTGCCGATCGATGATGAGCGGCACGGCGACGACGGAGACCGTAAACACAAAGGCGGCGAGCACGGCGCCGGAACCAACGTAGGCGAGGATCTGTGCACGACTCGCCGTATCCGTGAACCCGCCCCACAGCACCTCACCCAGCCGCGGTCCCGAGATGGGCAGGATCGATCGCAACATCACCTCGGAGGCAACGAACCAGAGGATCGCGACCACCGCGAGTATTGCTCCAAACTGCAGCAGTTCGCGCGGATGGCGCGCAACGGCCTGCAGCGACTCATCAAATCCCAGCGGTTCGCCGGCCGCACGACGCCTCGACAGCTCGCACACGCCCGTCGTCATGATGGGCCCGATGAGCAGATAACCGGAGACTGCGGCGGCAATGAAGTACGGGTGAGAACTGCCCAGGGCCAGCAGCACTCCCCCCAGAATCGAAATGAAGACGCCATGGGCGAGACTCACGGCACGGAGATGCCGCATATCTTCCCATCCACGGCGCAGCCATTCCAACGACTGCGACACGGGTACGCGGCGCACGCCAATCTGCGGATATTGCCGCAACCTCCAGCTGAGGATCGTGGTCATGGACGGCTCCTGTGCTCCCGCGGACGTCGTTGAGCAGGATACCCGCGGTCAGGTGTCAAAATAAAGGTGGAACTCCCATGGATGCGGGCGCATCCGCCAGTCCTTCCGCCGCGCATCCGACGCCGGGGCGCCTGCGTACTTGATACGCACTGGCATGGAAGCGAGTCGATCGAACAGTCGCACGTCGGCGCGGATCGGCCACTAGTCGTAGAGAAACACGTCGATCGGCCGCCACATCGCGGCCCAGCCACCGATGAGCAGGCTTTCACGCAACAGGCCCACGAAGCCGCCGGGATGGAGGAACTTCTCCAGGAGTTGACTGGCCCCGAGCGCGGCGCCCAGAAACGAAAGCCCGATGACAAGACTGATACGTCCGAAGCGAAACAGCTGTTTCAAGCGCCGGCTCGACGCCATGCGTCTTTGCGAAAAGAACTGATGTATGGCATCCCGCAGGATCACCGGCTCGTTCGGCAGACCTGCAGGTCGGTGGGGGAAGCGGATTGACCTTGATCAAGTCTGCTGAACGATGAGTGGCTCTCCGCGCGCGACGCGGATTTGATGCCCATCAAGGCCGCGCATCGCGCTCGCGTCACAGTCACCCGTGTGACAGTGAACATCAGCGAAGAGGTCGTACGCGTCACGGCGGGAGAGGACACGCTCGAAGGCAACCTGAGCATCCCCGAGAACGCCGGTGGCGTCGTACTGTTCGCTCACGGCACCGGCAGCAGCCGGCTGAGTCCACGCAATCGCTTCGTGGCGCGTGTGCTCGCCAGCGCCGGGCTGGCGACATTGCTGTTCGACCTGCTCACGCCCGACGAGGAAGCGCTCGACCTGCTGAGCAGGGACCTGCGCTTCAACATCGGCCTGCTGGCCGCGCGGCTCGTCGGCGCCACGGATTGGGTGCGCAGGCGCCCGGATCTCGAGCACATGCCCGTCGGCTACTTCGGCGCCAGCACGGGCGCTGCCGCGGCACTGGTCGCGGCTGTCGAGCGTTCCGAGGTCGTGCGTGCGGTCGTGTCGCGGGGCGGTCGCCCCGATCTCGCCGGCGAGGCCCTGGCACGAGTGCGCGCCGCCACGCTGCTGATCGTTGGCGGCCTGGATGAGCCGGTCATCCAGCTGAACCAGGCGGCCCTGGCGCACCTGCGCACAGACAAGCGCCTGGTGATCATTCCCGGAGCCACCCACCTCTTCGAGGAGCCCGGCGCGCTTGATGAAGTCGCGCGGGTTGCGCGCGAGTGGTTCGAGCTCCATCTCCTGCACGCGGCGACAAACCGCGCGGCGCCACGCACGCAGCAGGCGTAACAGTGACGTTCAGGGCAGTATGAGCAATGCGTTCACCATCTTTGCCGGCAGCGCCAATCCGGCACTGACGGCGGCAATCACCCGTGAGCTGGGCGTCACCGTCGGCGCATGCACGATCGATAAGTTTCCGGACGGCGAGATAGCGATACAGCTTCACGAGTCGGTGCGCAGGAAAGAAGTCTTTCTCGTGCAACCGACCTCACCGCCCGTCAACGACCATCTCGTCGAGCTGCTGGCTCTCGCAGACGCATGTCGCCGTGCCAGCGCCGAGCGGATCACGGCGGTTGTGCCCTACTTCGGCTACGGGCGCGCCGACAAGAGGCAAGGCCGCAGCGAGCCCATCACCGGAAGGATGGTCGCTGATGTGCTGCAAACCGTGGGCGTCACCCACGTCATTACGGTCGATGCGCATACACCGCAGCTCGAGGGCTTCTTTGCCATACCGGTCGACACGCTCACCGCAGCCCCCGCGCTGTGTCGCGCGTTGCAGGCGCGCCTGCTCTCCGACATCGTCGTCGTCGCGCCGGACACGGGGCGCATGCAATTGGCGGCTCGCTATGCCCAGTGTCTCGGCCTGCCCGTCATCGTGCTCCACAAGCGACGCAATGGCGCGAGCAGGGTCAAGGTCACGCACGTCATTGGCGACGTTTCGAACCGGGCCTGTCTCATCGTCGATGACATGATTTCGACCGGTAATACCGTGGGCGAGAGCATCAAAGCACTCCTGGCTGCCGGCGCCCGACCTGAGTTCATCGTTGCGACGACGCATGGCCTGTTTCGTGCTGGCGCGCGCGAGAAGCTGGAGCAGCCGCACGTGCGCGCCGTGTACACGACCGACGCCGTGCCCGTTGCCGAGAAGGGCTGGACGAAGCTGCACGTCGTCTCGATTGCGCCCCTTATCGCAAATGCTCTCACCGAGTTACTCACCGCCGCCTCGTGCACCGGCACGGGCGGCGGCGTGGCCGGGCGGCGGCGCGAGGCCCGCTCACTTCGGGAACAACGCGTCACATGACAGCACAGCGGTTTCTCAATCGCAGGGAAGCGGGCAAGCAGCTAGCCGAACAGCTCGCCAAGTACGGCAATCGCCAGGACGTCGTCGTGCTGGCGCTGCCCCGCGGCGGAGTTCCGGTTGCATACGAAGTGGCCCGCGCGCTGCGCGCTCCGCTGGACGTATTCGTCGTGCGCAAGCTCGGCGTTCCCGGTTACGAAGAGCTCGCGATGGGCGCTATCGCCACCGGCAACACGCGCGTTCTCAACAATGATGTCATCGGCGCTCTGCAGATCCCAGTGCAGGTCATCGATATTGTGGCGGCCCGGGAGCAGCAGGAACTCGCACGGCGCGAGCGCCTTTACCGCGGCGGCCGCGCCCTCCCCGACCTCACGGGAAAAACCGTCATCCTCGTCGATGACGGGCTGGCCACAGGCGCCACGATGCATGCCGCGGTCGAAGCGCTTCGACAGCACCGACCTGCTCGTATCGTCGTGGCCGTGCCCGCGGCGGCCCAGGACACGTGCGAGCAACTGAGGAAAGAAGTGGACGAAGTGGTCTGCGCAGTAACGCCGCAGCCGTTTCATGGCGTCGGCTACTGGTACCAGGACTTCTCACAGACCTCCGATGAAGAGGTTCGTGAGCTACTCGGACAAGCGGAGCAATCTCAGGCCGACGAAGGCGATTCCGCGGAACAGACGGGAGACAGCGCGCTCGCAGAGGCAATACGTACGAGCGCTCATCGCGTAAGCGGACGCCCGACCGACTACGACCCTCTCATGGCCTTGATCGGCCCGGCACACTTCGCGCTGCTCGGAGAAGCGTCCCACGGCACGCACGAGTTCTATCGGGAACGGGCCCGCATCACGAAACGACTCATCGAAGAGAAAGGCTTCACGGCTGTCGCCGTCGAAGCAGACTGGCCCGACGCCTACCGGGTGAACCGGTACGTGCGAGGCGAGAGCGAAGACCTCGACGCCGCCGAAGCGCTGGCGGACTTCCGCCGTTTTCCGACCTGGATGTGGCGCAATACCGAAGTGCTGGATTTCGTATCGTGGCTGAGAGCGCACAACGACGCACGGCCGCCCGGCGCTGGAAAGGTGGGCTTCTACGGGCTGGATCTCTACAGCCTGCGCGCATCCATGAAGGCCGTGCTCCAGTTTTTGCAGACCGTCGATCCGGAGGCTGCGAAGAAAGCCCGCGAGCGTTACGCGTGCTTCGACCGGTTCGGCGAGGATGCGCAGGTCTATGGGCTGATCACGGCGACGGGCGCCAGCAAATCGTGCGAGGACGAGGCCGTCAGGCAGCTCGTCGAGCTGCAACGCCGGGCGGTGGACTATCCCCGAATCCGTCCGGGCATCTCAGCGGATGATGTCTTCTACGCCCAGCAGAATGCGCGCGTCGTGCAGAATGCGGAGGCGTACTACCGCTCGATGTTCCTGGAGGATGTTTCGTCCTGGAACCTGCGCGACAGTCATATGGCCGAGACACTCGACCTTCTGGTGGCGCACCTGAACCGGCACGGCAGCGATGCGCGCATAGCGGTCTGGGAGCACAACTCTCATCTGGGCGATGCTCGCGCGACGCAGATGGGTGCGCGAGGCGAGTTCAACGTGGGCCAGCTCTGCCGCGAAAACCACGGCAGCGACGCCGTGCTCGTCGGCTTTACCACGCATCACGGCACCGTCACTGCGGCCTCGAACTGGGACGCACCAGCCGAGCGAAAGCGCGTGCGTCCGGCGCTCGCCGGCAGCTACGAAAAGCTGTTCCACGACGCGCAGCCTGCCAGCTTCCTGCTCACGTTACGCGAAGATGGCACCGTGAAAGACGGCCTGCGCAGCGCTCGCCTGGAGCGAGCGATCGGCGTCATCTATCGCCCCGACACCGAGCGCATGAGCCATTACTTCGATGCGCACCTGTCGGAACAGTTCGACGCGCTGATTCACTTCGATGAGACGCAGGCGCTCGAGCCGCTCGACCGCACCCCCGGCTGGGAAGCTGCCGAGGTGCCCGAGACGTTTCCATTCGCCGTGTAGTGCTCATTGCGTGCGCACCGAGACTTCGGCACCGAAGGTGTAGGGGCAACTACTGCCCGGCGGCAACCCACAGCACCAGGGGGCGAGCATGGCTCCGTGGAGCGTCTTCATACGCGCAGCCCAACTCCTGACTACTCTCGCGTATCCTCTCGGCCGTACCCCACACACCGAAAAGGGCGAACATGAAGATCGCAACGGCAAGCGCCCAACGCTGCAGCAGCAGCCTGATCATTAGCCCGCCCAGTTCCGTAGAGCTCGCGAAAGCGAAGGACCGACCATGACGGGCGAAGGGTTCATCCCGTATCTCGTGATCGTTCGCTTCGACAAGGGCGAAGATCTGCGCGATCGACTCGAAGAATCGCTTCCGCTGATGAGCAGAGCGCTCGCGGAGATGGGCAAGGCTGAACCCGTGACTTCTTCTTACGACGGATCGTCAGTGACGTATCTGCTTGAGGCGCACCCTGACTTGCAGCCGGGCCAGATTGTCGCGCAACTCCAATCACCGAAGTCCCGAAGAGCATCGCCGCTCAAGACCCATGACAAGGTGCTCGTAGTTGCCGTCGAGTGCGGTGTGGCGTCGAGACTGGAACGGGTTACGGACTGGCTTCGAGAGCGCGATCTTCTGGTGTAGCGAGAAAAGCTATCGTCTGCATACGCAAACGACGAGGAAATGCCACTGAACCTGAGCCCAAAGAGGCGCGACTCGCCTCGGGCAAACTGCGATCGATCACAAGCGCGGAGGCCCTTGTCGTGTCGAAAAACGCTATTTTTCTCGTACTTTTGTGACTCTCTTGTTGTGGACGATATTCATCGATGCGCGGATGATTTCGACGCACGGAGGTCGTCGTCATGGCAGCAACAGAGATTGGTGGTGAGGGGATCGAAGTAGGTGCCTAAGCGATTGATTTAATGGCACTCATTCCCAAGCGCCGAAGCAGGTACCCGCAAATCTACCCCTAGCAAACTCTCGTAGGCTCCGAGAGCGCCGCCCGCCCGTGCTTAGAACACGGACGGACGGCTACCACGCAACACCTATC
>FTEZ01000168.1_pt1 | contig 11027 bp, 9 predicted proteins | sample 1640331 | NCBI WGS metagenome assembly FTEZ01 (sample SAMEA3914816, study PRJEB12502) | metagenome | biome: forest; material: soil | place: USA | collected 2011-09-16 | depth 0.3 m
CTTCGGCGAGAATCAGCCGCATCGCACGGACTTTCGCCCGGAAGTGCACGACTCGGACGGCCTGATGGTGGCCACGGGCGATGGCGAATGGCTTTGGCGCCCACTGCTGAATCCCGAGCACACGTTCACCACCTCGTTCGCCATGCGCGACCTACGCGGGTTCGGACTGATGCAGCGGGACCGAGACTTCCGCAGCTACGAAGATGGCGAGGCACGCTACGAGCTGCGACCGAGTGTCTGGGTCGAGCCGATCGGCTCGTGGGGGGCGGGTCGCGTAGAGCTCATGCAGCTGAACACCCTGGACGAGACCAACGACAACATCGTCGCCTACTGGGTGCCGGAGCAGCCGCCCGCGCCGGGCCAGCCGTTCGACATCGCGTACCGGCTGCATTGGCAACGCACGCAAGAGATGCGCCCGCCCGGCGGGTGGGTAGTGCAGACTCGCGTCGGTCGCGGATATACCGAATTGGCTGCCGATGAGCAGCAATTCATTGTCGATTTCACCGGGCCATCGCTCGCGACGCTGCCGGCTGACGCGCCCGTCGAAGCGGTCGTCACTGCTCCTTCGAACGGCAGAATCGTCGATAGCCACGCTTACCGCGTGGACGCCACTGGCGCATGGCGCATGACCGTACGCGTGAAGCAACTGAATGCCACGGAGCCCACAGAATTGCGCGGCTTTCTCAAGAGTGGCAGCGACGTACTGACGGAGACGTGGAGCAACATTGTTCCGGCGCGCTGAAATTGAATGGATGCCGCGGAAACCCTAGCGCCGCGGCGTCACCAGCAACGGCGCGTCATCGCGCGTGCGCGACCACATCCCGGCGCTCTCGAGATCGCACACGTAAGGATAGATCGCCGTGGTTACCGGCACGCGCGTGAGCTCGACGTGGCCGCGCTTGGGTTCCGCGAGGTACGCGGAATCCTGGAGCGTGTAGTCGTAGAACATAGCGCGATCGTCGGGTGATATCGAGAAACGCTCGGTCAGCGTCTTCTTGTCGCTCGACGGAACGTCGCCACCGCCGTGCGCTTCCTCCCCGCCGAGGCCCCATGCCGACGGACGGAACCCGCGGGTTTCGACCACCAGCGCGCCGCTCTCGATGCGCGCACGTGCAACTCCAAACCAGCCATCGCGGTCGACGGCGACCTCGGTTCCGTCCAGGGGCAGTGTGCGCACGATGTCGTAGACCTCGTTGTGCAGCACAGCGCGCTCCGCGTCCATCTGCACCCTGGGCATCGAAGTCGATCACCACGATCGGATCTACGTTCTCGAGAGCTCGTACTCGACTACGGATCCTTTTCCCGAACCGGCCACCGGACGCCTGGTCCGCGTAAATCAGAACGGCAAGAAGGAAGTGCTGCTCGACGGCGCTGGCGGCATGTTGAGCGTCGCGTCGGGCATGACTTTCGGTCCCGACGGCGCGCTCTACATCTCCAATGTCGGCTATGGGGCGCCGCCCATCGGGCTCGGCCAGATCATCCGCGTGGAGGTCGGGCGCTGAGCTGCGCGACTCGATGACAGGTGCTGATCGCCGCTCGCCATGACGGGCGGCGATCGGCCCGATCAGGAGCCGATGTTCATTCGGCGGATGATCGAGGTCGCCGCAACCGCCATCGGTCTCCCTTTGACAGCGGGCTTCTTGCTCACGGGCTTCATCCACTCCGCTGCAGCCTTCGAGATGGTCGGTTTCGAGACGCTCGGTGCCGCGTGGCTCACGGCGGCGGCGGGAGCGCTGACGCCACGAGCTGCTGCCTTGCGCTGCGCGCGATTCTTGTCCTTCGCGGCGCGCTTGTCTTGCTTCGCGAGCTCGCGCTTGCGCTTCGCCTGATTGTTGAAGTTGGCCATTTACTGCTCTCTCTCGGTTGATTTCGGTGCGCTACCCTAACACGCGCGGCCCGTGATTATCTGGATTGCTTCCCGAGTGCGGCCGGCTACCCGCCTGGCGCCATGTTCGTCGAGAACATGTCGCGGAGAAGCTTCCACTTCCCGCCTTCCTTGCGCCACACGACGATGTATTTACCGTGGTCGATCGCACGGCCGGTCTTGTCGCGCAGCTCATACTGTCCGACCTCGGTGGCTGTCGAGCCCTGGACGAAGAGATCGACCGTCTTCAGAGCCACGCCGCCAATACCGCTCAGCGCGGATTGCCAGTATTTCAAGATCGCATCGGCGCCCTGAATGGGCTCGCTGCCGGCCGGCATCACCCGGGCATCGGCCGCGTACATCGCCGCCACGTGAGCGCCGTCGCCCCTGGCCACCGCCGCAGATATCTCGGCGTCGGCCGCTTCGATGGCAGAGCGCACCGTCCCGGCATGCGCGAACTGGGCTGTACCCGCGAGAAGAACAATGAACAACGCGCGGCGAAAACGAACTGAGCGATTGGAATTCATGCAGTGCCCCTGATCTTTTTCGGGTGAACGGTTCTCGCGTCCAACGCGCACATTGTCGGCGCGCTGGCACATGATCGCATGAACGCACGCCACCTGCGTCCGGCATTAGAGACGGTTGCGCACGTTCCGGTGCGCGCGATCGCGTGTCTCGAGCGCAAGAATCGGAGTGCCGTGTCCGAGAATGGCCAGCATGATCGGCTTAGCTCTATAAGATAGGCAGAAGGATATGACCGCGACTGTTTTCCAACGTCCGCCTTCATCGCCACCTGCGCTCTCCGCTGAAGCACGGGTCGCCGCCAACGACTGGCCAACGCTTGCGGGCGACCTCAACGCATACGGCTGCTGCGTGCTTCCACAACTGTTCTCACTTGAAGAGTGCCGCACCATCGCGGCGCTCTATTTCGAGGAACGCCATTTCAGATCTCGCGTTGTGATGGCGCGGCACGGGTTCGGCAAAGGCGAATATCAGTACTTCAAGTATCCTCTTCCCGATCTCGTCGACAGCTTCCGCGCAGCGCTCTATCCGCCGCTCGCCGACATCGCGAACGCCTGGAACGAGTGCCTGGGGTTGGAACATCGTTTCCCCGCCGACCACGCAGCGTATCTGAAGCGCTGCCACGCCGCCGGCCAAACCCGGGCTACGCCCCTGCTCCTGCAGTACGGCCCCGGCGACTACAATTGTCTGCATCAAGACCTTTACGGCGAGCACGTGTTTCCGCTGCAGGCCGTCTTTCTTTTGTCGGAGCCCGGCAGTGATTTCGACGGCGGCGAGTTTGTGCTGACGGAGCAACGTCCGCGCATGCAATCGCGCGCACAGGTTCTGCCCCTTCGTCGAGGCGACGCGGCGATCTTCGCCGTGCGGGAGCGGCCGGTGCAAGGTGCACGCGGTGCCTATCGCGTAAACATGCGCCATGGAGTCAGCCGCGTGCGCACCGGGCTGCGCCACACGCTCGGAATCATCTTCCACGATGCCAATTGATCGGTAATCCGTTGCATTCGACGTAGCGACGCGCCGCCGGCGCCGCTGGGGCTCAAGGAACACTACGCGCGCGTGGTCGAGCTATCCGACCGAGGTGACCGATGTGTCATGTAGTTGACACAAGCGGCCACTATGGCTTGCAGAGCTAAATATCCCGGATGTAGCATCGAACCATAAATAGAAAAACAGTTGTCCCGCGCAATCCCCGCTAACAACGCACCAAAGAAGAAGAAGAAGAGCGATGGCGCAGTCGAGGACGACGATCTACTCGATCGTCAAACGTCTAATCCCGCAAATCAAAGGCTCCAGCGTCGGCACCGTCGCCGCTGCCGACGACTTACGGGTCAAGCACACCATGACGGATGCAGATATTGCCAAGCTCGTTGAGGCGACTGCCGGGGCTGCAAAGGTGCCCGTACCCGACTACGAAACCACTAGCGTGCGCACCGTACGCGACGTAGCAGAGTTGTTTTCGCCGAGGCCCATACAACCACTCTCCCCACAGCCGGTCTCGGCGGAGGGCGGGGTTGTGAAGGTGGTCTCGTCGTTTGCCGCAATCATCGTCGCTGGAGTCGTCCTATTTGTTCTTGCCGCAAAGGTCTATTTCTGGTGCGTCGAGGGGCTGAACGCTTTGGTCCCCCACGCCGCGCCGGTTCCTCCTGCTTACAGTGCCTTCTCCGGAAGTCTCCTCGACTACCTACTGACCGCTCTCCTGAACACTTGGCGTTGGTTCGTGAACGTTTTGGAAAACGTACGCTTTCAAGCTACGACTGAGGAGGCGGTGAAGCATTTGCACGCCGCGTTTGCCGCAATCGGCGCCGGAACATTGGTTGCCAACTACACGGCCATCAAGGACCTCTTGCAACAAATCGCGGGCTTCACACGCAAGCCCTCCGGCGACGTCTTCCTTTCGATCAATCTGACGATAGCTCTCACGTCGTTTGGGCTACTACTGGTTCTAGAGAACGGACTGGGTTCCGAACCGTCCGCCGGATCGGGGACGACCGTCGCAGTGTATGAAGGGGTGGGCGAGTCACCAAGTACGCGGCCCTTTGTCGCATTGGTGTCCTCGAACACGCTTCCACCCGCGGACGGCGGCAACGATCAATATCTCGTCCGCTTTCAAGTCAACTACAAGTCCGAAGGCGCTTCCGTGTTGACCAAGGAAGACAGCAAGCCCATTGAGGCACTGGCCGACAGTTTGGCTGCATGCGTCCGGACGAAAGAGGACGTCGTCAAGATCGACATCACCGGCTTTTTCAGCTCGTCTCCGGTAAGCGGTGGGACGTTTTCGCAGTGCGCGTCTCCTGACAAGAACCAATGTATAGGGCGTTCGCGATCAGAGAACGTCGCCAGACTGTTGGAGAGTCGGATCGAAGAAGACTTGCGCCGGCGCGATTTGAGTCCCCTTCCCCCGGGAAACATCGTCATCAATCGTCTCGTGTCCCCGGATAGCCCGGCGCTCCTCGACAGCCTTGGGGGCAAGTTCTGCGAGAAATGTGCGTACCTGAATCGTCGCGCAGAGATCGGCCTTATCAAGGCAGGGCGCTGCGAACGCCGAATTGATCGCCGTTCGCTGGTGGCGGACGTGCAGCGCGCCAGCGTCGACTAATTGGGAGGAAGCATGGCAACGAAGAAGATAGTCAAAGCAAAATCGGCCACGAAGCCGTATCCGTTCTTCATGATCTCGAATCGCAATCAGGAGAAACAAGGCTTAGGCAAGGACCTCGGGCCGACTCTCTACTTCGAAAGCCCGGCTGAAAGCGATCCGACGAAGATGTCGTCGTGGACGTCACTGTCAGCCCAACAGTTTGTGGCGCGACTCCGTGAGCTTGCCGACGGGTTCGATCAGGTCCCCGACAGTCAGAACGAGGATCAGCAACACATCTCGTTGTTTGTACATGGCTACAACGTCAGCTGGGACGCCGCATCGAAGCGTTACGCGCAGATCAAGACCACGTTATTCGATGCGTCGGATCTGGGCGTGTTGATTCTCTTTACTTGGCCGTCGAACGGTTCACCGGCCGGTTATCTGCCGGACCGAGAAGATGCTCGCGATTCGGCGGCGGGTATCGTGGACATGCTCGTTTTCCTGAACGAATATCTGACGGCGCGTCAGCGTCTGGCAGCGCAGGAACAGGACCCGAACAAGTTGTGTCGAGCGAAATTGTCCGTAATCGCACACAGCATGGGGAACTACGTCATGCAGAAGGCGCTCGCTGTCGCTGCGAAACGGCTGAATAGTCCCCAGCTTATTACATTGCTGAACCAGGTAGTCATGGTCGCTGCCGACGTTGACAATGACCTCTTTCAGAAGGACAAACCCGAAGACTCCGATGGGAGCTTGATGGCCAATCTGTGCTACCGCATCGGTGCGCTGTACACGGGGTTAGATCAAGTGCTGGGCGCGTCGGCAGGTCTCAAACACTTTGGTGCACGGCGCCTGGGCCGAAGCGGACTGGAAGACCGCACCAAGGTTTGGAGCAACGTCTTCGACATTGACGTCTCCGACTTGGTCGCCGGAAACGAGAACATTCATTCCGCCGTGTTCGATTCGCCCGATGCGATGAAGCTAGTCGAGCAAATGCTGCGAGGTGTGGATCGCCGAATTCTTTCGGAGGGGAAATCCGCAGCCTAAGGAAGGCCGCGGAATATTCGCCCCTGTTCCCACCCAATCGTCGCCGTCTTCCCCGGCGATCGCGGCGCGCGCTCCGCACAGGAAAAAGACAGGGAGCGCCTCGGCCCGCCCGTGGCTCCGGCGCCCCGAACTGTGAACGGGAGCGCCGAAACCGGTGCCCGGCTACGACACCATTCGGGACACCAGGCGCAAGGGGCTACGACCGTGTCACCGCAGCGTTACGGCATTCTCATGGCAGCCGCGCTCGTGCAAGCGTGTCAGCCCGCTGGAGCTCCATCGGCCAGTATTGCGAACCCCGGCGCGACGGACTCCACCGCTTCCATCTCCGGTCTCACCGTCAAACCCGGCGAAGACGGAGAGTGGTCGGTCGATTTCGATTATTCCCTCGAGCGCGGGCTTCCGGTCACGTTTCGGATCGAGTTCACTCCCCGAGGGGGCACGGCCAACGCCGGATTTCGCCCCTTCGTTCCACTCGGCGTTCCGCCGAGCCCCGGCCAACACCACGTCAGCCGGCATATCCAATACCCCGGGGAGGGGACGACCGAACAGGCCATCGTGTCGTTGGTCGACGTCAACGACAGCAAAGTACTCGCGAGCCAGCGCATCGACTGCGTGATCTCGTGGCCAAGTCAGGACGAACACGACTTCTCGACCGCCTTTCAGATGATCGAGAACGGCAGTGACGACCAGCTCCGCCGAGCTCGCGAGACCCTCGAGCGCTTGGTGGGTAAGAACCCGCAGCTCGATGCCGGCTATGTCGAGCTGGCCAGAATCGCGATGAAAACGAACTGGGGGCCGGAAGGCTTTCACCAGGCTGAAACGCTGCTCGACTCTGCGCTGAAGATCCGTCCCGACAGCGAGAACGCCAAGATTCTTCTCGGTTACGTGTACGCGCACCAGCACCGCTTCGAGGAGGCCGAGCCTCTGTTCGCCGACGCGGCCCGCACAGACCCGCCGAACTTATGGCTGTGGACCAACTGGGGCGAACTGCTCGACATGCAGGGCCACACCGATCAGGCGATCGCGAAGTATCGCGAAACCATCAAGCGTCCACTCCGCTCCATCAACTACCGGAGGGCTCGCGAAAATGCCTACATCCTGCTGATCCAGTTGCTCGAAAAACGCAACGATCTGGACGGAGCGGAGGCGCTGTACGTGCAGCGCATCAACGAGCTCGGCGACAGCCACTGTTACAAGGCCGCCTACGCCCGGTTCAAGCTCAATACGAGGCATGATCCCCGCGCCGCGATAGATCTGGTGCGCCCAGCCCTAGGTCTGAGTTGCGAAGCGCCGCCACGACAGCTGCTCGGCCTTGCCAGCTACCTGATATGGGCGCAGAGCGATGGCGCCGAGAGCGTCGCGGCTTTGAATCAGGCGCGAATCTTCCTGCCGGCGGGGCCCATGACGCTTTACTTGCTCGCTGGCAACGACAGCACGATGCCTGCGGCGAAGAAGCTGGTTGCAAGCGGTGAAGCGATCGACCAGAAGGACAACAACGAGATGACGGCGCTGGCGTTCGCGCTGCAAAACGGCGAGTTCGGCGCGGCCGAGCGATTGCTCGCGTTGGGCGCGGGTCCGGAGACGCTCGTGACCGCCGCCGCGATTCCCGTCGCCCTGCTCCCGGTGCTGGACGGCAACCACGCAGCCATCGGCGTCCTGCAGCGGGCGGGCGTGGATTACTCGAAGTTGCGCTACCGGGGTGCCACCGCGCTCGACTTCGCGAGGCAAAGCGGCGATGAGGCCCTGCTCGACGCGCTCAACAAGAAAGGCCACACCCTTTAGGCGGGGAGCCGCGCTCCAGTGCGCTAGCGTTTGCGGCGCGCGAATCCGAATCCCAGCAGCCCGACGCCCAACGCGAGCAGCGCGAGGGTGGCGGGCTCGGGAACCGACGTGGCCTGGCGCGCGACCATCGAGTCGATCGTCATGGACCCGGAGAATCCGATCAAATCGTATTGGGTTACGTTATAGACGCCGGTGTAACTCTCGAAGCCCCAGACGTTGTTCACGTGGTCGGAGATCGGGGCCAAGCCGCGGTCAACGTAATCGAGACCGCTGAGCCACGACGAATCGTTCGTGCCGCGCAAGAGCGTCGTCCCGTTCAGCGCGACGTGCGAACCGTCCGGCGAGCTCGCAAACGAGCCGAAGAGATTGTAGAGCGTGTCGCTGGTTCCACCGGAGTCGTTGAACACCTGCGCCTCGACGTTCGTGGTGCTGACTCCGCCGAGATCCACTGGAGCCGAAACGTACGTTCCCGTGCTCCAGGCAAGCGCGTAGTCGGCGGTCACCCAACCGTCGTTCAGACCCTGCGCAAAAGTGGTCCCGTTCGTGAGCGACGGCGCGTTGCCGCTGATGTTCATGACGATCGTGCCGGAGAAGGAGTCCAAAACACCGTCCGTGGTGTCAGAGCCCACGCCGGTATAGGTGAAGACGTAGCCCGTGCCCGTGATGTCGTAGGTGATCACGACGGCTTGTGCCGCGAGCGGCGCGGCCAACAAGGCAGCCGCGAGCGCTCCGATCGTGCACCGGGCGGTGGTTCTGTAGCTCATTTGGTCTGCTTCCCGTGGCGCGTAGGGCGTGGATCCGATCTTTTTTGCGGCCCGGCGCCGCGCGAGTCAAGAATCAAGCACGATCCATGCCCGTGTGTGGGAATCTGAACGAATACAGCGTCCTTGCCGCCGGGGGGGCGACGACGACCGCGACAGAGCCCGCGGAACTGTAAGAAACGTCGACGCTGAGAAATTCCTGGTCGATGCCGAGAAGCGCTATGACGGCTTATACGATCGCGTCACGGCATTGCTGGAAAAGGAATACTTCAAGAATCCCAACGGCAAGACGAAAGACTAGACGATTGCAATCGTCAGACTTCGATGCCCTTCACCTCGTTGATGATTCGCAGCGACGCGGAACACCGCGAATGCCTGGCTCACGGAGTCGTACAACCCCGAATCTCATTCGCACGCGCTTGCCGCCGCGCGGCGCCAGGCAGCAGCGCCAAGCCGCCCGGTCGCGATCAAGATATCCGGAGCCTGATACAAGTAGAGCCCCGCATCGGGGGCTGCCGTTGTCGACGTCAGCGACCAATGCTCGTTGCTGGCGGAAACCTTGCCGGTGTGTGACGGGGCACCGTCGCCCGCTTCGCTACGAAACTTGTAGGTGCCGTCGCGACGAATCTCCCATACCCAACGCCCGCCTTTGACCGGGAGCTCCCAGACGCCAACGACATTGACGTCGACGCCAGCCGTGGTTTGCGCTGAGCCTTGGGCCGGCGGGCACGCGCGCGGCACGTTCTTCATGGCGGCAATTACGGCAGGATGGCGCCATGCGCCGACCCCGAGGTTGCCGGTGACGACCCAGGTATCGGGAGCCTGAAAGAAGTAATTGCCGCTGTCGGTGTATCCAGCGGGCGTGCTCAACGACCATCGGCCGTTGCCGGCGGAAAAATTACCCGTGCTCGATGGCGAGCCGTCCTTAGCTCGGATCTGAAACTTGTAGGTGCCATCGGGCAGGATCTCCCACACCCAGGTCTGATCCGTGAACGGAAACTCCCAGGTGCCGACGAGATTGGGATCGACGCCGGCCGGCTTTTTCGCTTGCTGTTCCGGAGCGCAGGGGCGCATGGCGTTCTGTGCGATGAAGCAAGGATCGAAGGCGATCTGCGAGCGCTGCGCCACCCCACCATTCGGGCAGTCATATCCAGTGGCCATGCACACCCCAAGTCGGGCGTCCTGGGCATCCATGTTGCCAAAGGTTTGAGCATGTGCCGCCGCGGCAAAGAAACAGAACAGCGCCGCACCGGCGATACGCGCGCGCGTCGCCCGAGCTATCGATGAAGACATACGAACCTGCTTTGTGTAGCTGGACATCTCAACCCCCGTCAGCACGCCAAGCGACAACTCATTTGATCTTGAGCGAAAAGATCGAGCGCACAGTCAGCGCATAAGTATCCGCGGCGTCTTGGCCTACGAACCAACAGAACTGGGCCGGATCGATGAAACGATCGGGACTGCTCTGGATGATCTTTCTGATACGTTGGTCGCGAAGGGTCATGACTTCGTAGGTGTCCTTGAACGACTTGACCAGCCCGGCCCCCTCGAGCAGAGGACCGAGAAATTTCAGTGACTGCTTCAGCTTGGGGAATTGCTCCTCCAGTTCTTTGTTGTTGTGAAAAACCTTGTCGAGCATGTCCGTAACAAACTTCCCGGCGCCGATCGGCTCCTCGTCAGGGTGCACAACGGCGTCCTCAAACGCCTGCGGCGGGTTGGCCCTGATCTCGCACGTCGTGCCCCTGGCTTTGTCACTTTGACGCGCGGCCTTGTTTTCCGCCTTGGCTTTCTCCGCCTCCCCGGTTCTCGCCTGCTGGCTCATCTCTGCGGCCATGCCCTGCAGGAAACCAGAGATACAGCGGTACCTGCCTTCCTCCTCGCTGTAGTGGTGCGCGCCTCCTGTCAGAACCATGTGAATCTTCGCGCTGTGATCGGTGGGAACAATCCGGCCCTGCACGCCGGTGGAAACCGTCGGCCTGCCGCCGTTGGTCGTTTTGTAGGTCACCGGGATGCGCAGCGACTTTGTGGCGTAGCCCTGCAATCGATACCCATTCTGGGGCGGGAGGGGCCATCCGTTGATAGTTGCTTTGCCGCGCAACACGAGCGGCGGTGGCTGCGGGGCGAATACCCCCGTCTCCGTCACGCCACCCGTGAGCGTTTTCGTCGACGGCAACGCAAGTGCAATAGCGACCTCTCCGTCCTGCGGCGGCAGCCGCCGGGCCTCTGCGACGTCGCCACCCTCAGGCGGTAGCGCGGCGGCCACCGCGAAATCGCCGCCGTCCGGTGCCTGCGCTAGTTGTTCGAGCGAGGGCATGGAGCATGGCAGATCGTCCGCAGACAGGTCGATGGGCCGCCGCAGTACCGGAGTCGGAAAAGGCGGCGGCGGTACAGGCTGAGCCACAGTGCGGTCGCAGATGCTCTGGCATTGCGGCGTATAGCGGACGCCGGTATCGAGGACCGGACTGTCTGGCCGGCC
>FTEZ01000328.1_pt1 | contig 10775 bp, 8 predicted proteins | sample 1640331 | NCBI WGS metagenome assembly FTEZ01 (sample SAMEA3914816, study PRJEB12502) | metagenome | biome: forest; material: soil | place: USA | collected 2011-09-16 | depth 0.3 m
AGCAAAGACCGCACGCCGTCGCATAGTACCTGCCTCGGCACTCGCGACTTCTAGGTAGCCTCTCGCTGAGATTCAGTCGGGTGTACGGAGCCCGCCGCGACCACCCCTTGCGATGAGCTCAGCCGCGCCAACAGCTCTTCAGCGCCAGGGCGTTTGACAACCCCGAAGCCGCGAATGCCGAGCGGCGCTTCTGCCTGGGAGATGCATTCTCTGCGATTGGCCACCGTGAGTTGACTGCAGAGCTCGGCCACCGTGCGCAGATACTGATCGCGCAGCCGCCTTTCGAGCCGGCGTTCGGCGGTCCAGCCAAACGGGTCGAGGGGGGTCTCCCGCAGGAATTTCATGCCCGCCAACAGACGCAGCAGCGGCAGTATCCAGGGGCCCACGTCGATCTTGGATGCCCGGTGGGTACGTGGGTCCGTCCGTGCCAGTAGCGGCGGCGCGAAATGGAAGGTAAGCCTGTAGCCCGGCTCGAACTGTCGTTCGAGGTTGGCGCGGAAGCGGCCGTCGGAATACAGGCGCGCCACTTCATACTCATCTTTATAGGCCATGAGCTTGAAGGCGGAGCGAGCGACCGCCCACGCGAAGGCACGCTGGCCGGGCGCAATCATGGATTCGCGGGCTGCCGCGTCCATCGCGAGCTGCCTGTACTTCGCTGCATAATGTGCGTTTCGATACGCCGCGAGATCCTCCGTGCGGCGCGCGACGAACGTTTCGAAGTCGGTCGTCAGGTGCTCTTCGGTGCCTGCGGCCGCGGCGAGGTGGTCGCGAAGTCGCTCGGGGAATGCCGCAGCCGCCCGTCCAACCCGGAATGCATTCAGATTGAGCGGGACGGCGACCCTGTTCAGCTCGATAGCCTGCTCGATCGAATTTCGTGACAGCGGGATCAAGCCCCGTTGCCACGCGAACCCGAGCATCAACAGATTCGTCGCAATGGGATCGCCCACGACATATCGGGCCAGCGAGCCGGCGGGAATGCGAAGGGGATCGCGCAAGCCCGTCACAGCGAGCAGCGGAACGAGCCACTCGTCAACGTCGAATCGCATGTCGGGATTCGACTGGAAAGCGCTCGTCGGCGTGACATCTGTGTTCACAACGAGTGTCGTGCGCTTCTCATCCATTGCCTGCATGGCGTCGGCATCTGCCGCCGCTACGATGTCGCAAGCGAGCACGACGTCCGCATCACCGGCGGAAATTCGCGGGGCTGATGTAGCGCAACGATTCGGAAAGAGGCGAACGTGGCTGAGCACCGCCCCGCCTTTCTGGCTGAGACCGGTCATGTCATAGAGGCTTGCGCCCCAGCCTTCCAGTTTTGCGGCCATCCCCACGACGGCGCTGACCGTCACGACACCGGTGCCGCCAATTCCTGTGATCAGCAGATTGAACGGGCGGTCGGCGCCTGGCAGCACGGGGTCGGGGAGCGTGGCGAGCAACGCCTCCGGTGCGCTGGGCGCCGTGTGCCGGATCTTCGCTCCCTCGAGAGTGACGAATGAAGGGCAGAACCCCTTCGTGCACGAGAGATCCTGATTGCAGGCGAACTGGTCGATCGTACGCTTGCGCCCCAGGTCTGTTTCGAGCGGCTGGATGGCGAGGCAATTCGACTGCACGGAGCAATCGCCACAGCCTTCACAGACGAGATGATTGATGAAAGCGCGCGGGGTGTCTTCAGTATCCCGTCCCCGCTTGCGGCGCCGACGCTTTTCCGCCGCGCACGTCTGATCGTAAATCAGCACGGTGACGCCCGATAACTCCCGCAGTTCGCGCTGGACCAGATCGAGCTGGTCACGGTGATAACAGCGAACGCCGCGCGGCAGCGATGCGTCACCTTCGAGACGCTCGGGTCGATCGGACACAATTGTAACTTGACGCACGCCTTCGGCCACGACCTGCGCGGCAACCTGCGCGACCGTTCTGGCGCCTTCTACAGGCTGACCTCCCGTCATTGCGACGGCATCGTTATGGAGAATCTTGTACGTGATGGTGGCGCTCGCTTGCACGGCAGCCCGGATAGCAAGCGACCCGGAATGATTGTATGTGCCGTCTCCCAGGTTCTGGAAAACATGCCTGGTGCGGGTAAACGGTGCGAGCCCGAGCCATGTCGCGCCTTCACCCCCCATGTGCGTGACGGGGAGCGGATTGCGGTCGCCGATGAACATCGCCATGGCGTGGCAACCGATACCGGTCATTCCAAAAGAGCCCTCCGGGACCGCGGTGGACGTATTGTGCGGGCAACCTGCGCAGAAGGCGGGCCGCCGGCGGCCCGGGCCGTCGACAGCGGACGATCTGCGCTGCGCCTGTGCGTGCAGCGTGTCGAGGCGTAGATCAACCTCGGGCAGCACGCGTCTCAGGTCCGCGCAGGTTGCCGCAATACGCTGCCGCAGCGCGTGCGCCACAGTGACCGGATCGAGCGGCACATCGGCGGGCAAAAGGCCGTTGCCGTGCGGATCGGTTTTGCCCGACAGGCGCGGATGCTGCGGCTGGTTGATCAGGATCGCAGCGGCCTGACGCTCGATGTGAGGCCGCTTCTCTTCCACGAAGCAGAGCTCTTCAGCACTCCTCGCGAGATCGCGAAGCCCCTCGGGCTCGAGGGGATAGATCATCGCCACTTTGTAAACGCACAGCCCGAGTCGCTCTGCCACGGAATCATCGATACCCAGAAGCTCCAGCGCGCCCAGCACATCACCATAGGCCTTGCCTGCCGTAATCACGGCAAACCTGGCGTTCGTGGCACCGAACACGATGCGATCGAGGCGATTGGCCCTTGCGAAGCTCGCGGCCCGCGGCAGCTTGTAGCGGGCGAGCCGGGCGTCCTGCTCCTGCAGGGCGAGGAACTCCTTTCTGATATGAACGCCGCCGGGGGGTGCGTCCACTTCGGGCAATTCGAACTCCTGCTTCAGGTCATCGAGCCGGACGACGGCAGTTGCCTCCGCCGTCTCGTTTACGAGCTTCAGCCCGACGAGCAGGCCGGAGAAGCGCGACAGTGCTATGCCCGCGAGACCGTATTCGAGGACCTCGGATACGCTTGCCGGGTACAACACCGGAATATCGTTCGCCGCCAGTGCCAGGTCGCTCTGGTGAGCGGTCGAGGATGACTTGCCGGCATGATCGTCCCCGAAGACGAGCAGTATTCCGCCGAGTGGTTCGGTGCCCTGAAGATTGGCGTGCTTGAACGGATCGCCGGATCGGTCGACTCCCGGTCCTTTGCCGTACCAGATGGAGAAAACGCCATCGACCTTCCGGCCCGGAAGGAATCCGATCTGTTGAGTGCCCCACACGGCGGTGGCGGCCAGGTCTTCATTCAGGCCCGGCTGGAATACGATGTCATGCGCGTCGAGCAGGTCGCGCGCTTTCCATAGCTCCGAGTCATACGAGCCGAGCGGAGAACCTCGGTATCCCGAAATAAATCCAGCCGTGTTCCGGCCGCGAGTGCGATCCAGGCGGCGCTGGACCAGCGGCAGGCGCACGAGCGCCTGGCGGCCTGAAATCAGGATGGTTCCGTGTTCGAGCGTGTACTTGTCGCTCAACTCGACGGATCGGATCGGCGCATTCACGGACATGCGCCGATCCGGGTGCATCGCATCATTGTTATCGCCATGGCGGAGTCATGATGAAGCGAAGAGGTGGGCGATTGGTTGCGTAGTACTCGTTGTCGGCTATCCTTTGCGCTCAGATTCACCCGCTTTTCTCTGCTTTGGAGTGAACAATGCCAATCCGCGAACTCGACGCGATTGACCGGCGCATTCTCGAGCAGCTGCAGAGATCGGGCCGCATGTCGAACCTGGAGCTCGCCTCGCGAGTGGGTGTATCTGCCTCACCGTGCCTGCGTCGGCTGCGTCTGCTAGAGGCTGAAGGTGTCATCAAGGCATACATCGCCCAGCTCAATCGCGAGAAGGTCGGGCTGGGGCTGACGAGTTTCATCGCGGTAAAGCTCAAGAGCCACGGCGACTCCGTCGCATCCGCGTTTCGCTCGGAAATACAGGACATGCCTGAAGTCACGGCCTGCTACATCACCTCCGGGGAGCATGACTTCCTCCTGCAGGTCGTGGCGCCGGATCTGGCGGGCTATCGAAAGTTCGTCCTGGAAAAGCTGATCAAGATGCCTGAGGTGAAGGACATCTACAGCAGTGTCGTTCTGGATACGGTGAAGGAGGACGGGCCGCTGCCGCTGAAGCATCTCGTGTAAGCGTGGCACAAAATTCCAATAATGGGCCTGTAAGTGGCGAGGAGCAGGGTCTGGGGCCCACATTCGAGGCACATTACGCAATCATTCTCCTCGCATGGCGTGGCAGGATGAGTTGAATGGAGGGTTCCACGCGCGCGGAGCGTCGGACTCCCCCGAATAAAGAGGCTTGAAAGCACGACGAAGTGCATCGGCTCCGCGAATCCGGAGGCGCAGGAGGCATCGATAACCACAAGGTAGAAGATGCTCGCAGATCACCGCGTCGAGGGGGCGGCAATCGAACACCAGACGGTCGTGAAGATCTGGTGGCGGACCGTGCCGCTGTTGGCGCTCCTGATGTTCTGTTGCTCGCTCGACCGGATCAACCTCAGCTTCGCCGCGCTGACGATGAACGAAGAGCTGGGCTTCTCGAACACCACGTTCGGGCTCGGGGTGGGATTTTTCGCCGTCGGCTACGCGGTGTTCGCAATTCCGAGCACGCTGGCCCTTCACCGCTTCGGTGCGCGCCGGTGGATGAGCCTCATTGCGATCGTGTGGGCGGTTTGTTCAGCCTCGACGGCGCTCGTCACGAATGCCGGTCAACTCCTTGCCGTGCGGTTCCTGCTGGGTGCCGCGGAGTCAGGCTTTGCACCCGGCGTGGTGCTCTATTTCAGCTACTGGTTTCCGAGCCAGTACCGAGGTCGCGTGCTCGGATCATGGATGGTGATCGGTCCGCTTGCCCTGATCGTTGGCGGGCCCGTCTCCGGCGCGTTGTTGTCGCTGGACAATCCGCTCGGCCTTGCCGGTTGGCAGTGGCTCTTCATTGTCGAGGCCCTGCCGTCGGTGCTGCTCGGCCTCATAGCACTATGGCCGCGCTTTCTGGCAGACCGGCCCGCCGAGGCCTCATGGCTCTCGGCTGATGAGAAGCGCTGGCTCGAAAGAAAATTCAAGCAGGAGGAGCCACGCGGCACCGAGCCGCGCGCGTCACGAGTGAACTGGCAAGCGGTGACCCGCAGCCGCGTGTGGGTGCTCGCTTTGGTCTACCTCGCGTTGGGAACCAGCGGGCTCGGTGCCTCGCTGTTCGTTCCGCTGATCATTCGATCGACGGGATTCTCCGTCGCGGGCAGCGGCTGGATGAGCGCTGTCCCGGGGCTGGCTGCCGCGGTAACCCTTCCCCTGTGGGGTCTCTGGAGCGATCGCATTCGCAGGCGCGAGCTCGTTGTGGCAACGGGATGCGCCGGCATCGCCGCGGGGCTGATCGGTGCAGCGCTGCTGCTGCCATCGCCGCTCGCGATCATTCCAATCTGTGTTGCCATGGCCGGCTTCAACGGCGCGCTGGTCGCCTTCTGGACATTGCCGTCTTCATTCCTCGCGGGCGCCAGCGCGGCCGCCGGCATCGCGCTGATCAACCTGACCGGAAATTTCGGAATGCTGACGGGGCCACTCCTCGTAGGCCGCCTGTCTGACCTGACCCATTCGTATGTAATGGGTGTCGCCAGCCTTGGGGGTATTGCAGCCGCGGCAGCCGCGCTCATCGCTGCGCCGGCAGCACACGAGTCGATCCGCAACCGCAAGGTGTGGCGATGGAGCCTGTGAGCCCGGCACTCGCGCGGTCCGGCGCGGCTTCTGTCACTGCGACCCTCGTGGCGCAGATGCAGCCGGCGCTCTTCCGGTATTTCCGGCGCAAGTGCAGGAACGTCGCCGATGCGGAGGACCTGACGCAGGACGTACTGATGCGCACCATCGCTCGCTGCAGGTCCGAGTCGCCGGGAGAGATCAAAGGTTATGTGTTTCGGGCCGCCGTCAACGGCTGGCGGGATAAGAGACGCCGTTCCGCAATCCGGAGCATCGTAATCGGGTGGGATGACATGGCTGTATTCGCGACAGATCAGGAAATCACCATGGAGCGTGTGTTGGACGGCGAGCGCGAGCTGCAACGGGCCGTGCTAGCCCTGCAGGCGCTGCCTGCACGTACGCGCGATGTCTTTCTTCTGGTGCGCCTCGAGCACGTGAAACAGGCCGAGGTAGCGAGCTTGTTCGACATGTCGCCGAGCGCGGTCGAGAAGCACGTTGCCAAGGCGCTGGTGCATCTGACGCGAGCGCTGGCGCGGGAGGGCGGGGCGTCCGGTGAGCAGTGATTCGTACGACATCATCGTCGTCGGAGCCGGTGCGGCCGGAAGCGCACTGGCCGGCCGGCTATCGGAAGTCTCCGGCAAGCGCGTATTGCTGATCGAAGCCGGGCCCGACGAGCCGCCGGGCCGGGAGCATCGGCACATCCGCGATCCCTTTCCGGTCTCGCTGGGCAATCCGCGTTTCTACTGGCCGGACCTGGTTGCCGAAACGGGAGTCGATCCGGGAAGCGGCAAGCCACGTGGGTCGCGACACTATCTGCAGGGTTACGGCGTGGGTGGCGGCTCCAACGTGAATGGAATGATCGCGTTCCGCGGCCGCCCCGAAGACTACGACGAATGGCAGGAGCGTGGAGCGTCCGGATGGGGATGGGACGGAGTGCTCCCGTATTTCAGGAAGCTGGAACGGGACCTGGATTTCTCCGGGCCATTGCACGGAGACCGCGGGCCATTGCCTTTCCGGCGCATCCGGTCCTCGCAATGGGCCCCTTTCACGGGCGCCATCGCACAGGCACTGATGCGCCGTGGCTATCCTCTGGTCGAAGACTACAACGCGGATTTTCGCGACGGCGTCAGCCCGACCCCCATCAGCAGTCTGCCAGACCGGCGCGTTTCGGTGTCCGCCGCGTATCTCGATGCACAGGTGCGACGCCGCGCCAATCTCGAGATCCTGTCCGGCACTTTCGTCGAGAGGCTCGACATCGTGAAGGGTGCAGCGCGCGGAGTGTGGGTACGTTCCGCGACTGGCTCACGAACCATCGTTGCGCGCGAGACCATCGTGTCGTGCGGCGGACTGTACAGTCCGGCGCTGCTGATGCGGTCTGGCATAGGCCCCGGCCGCGAGCTTCGCGCCCTCAATATCGAAGTGGTCAGCGACTTGCCGGGCGTCGGCCGGAATCTGCAGAACCACGCCAAGATCGAGATCGCTGTTCACTTGCCGCGCGCCAGCATGCAGCCACGCGCGCAGAGAGCCGTCGGGCAGAACTGTCTTCGCTACACGTCTCACGTTGCAGGCTGTGCCGCCCATGACATGGGAATGTCATTCGTAAACCGCGCATCGTGGCATCCGCTGGGTCGTCGCGTCGGTGCCGCGGGGGTAGGCCTCTACAAGCCATATTCATGTGGAGTGGTCGAGCTCGCGAGCGCAGATCCCGCCGTTCCTCCGCGGGTCCGCTTCAATACGCTGGCCGACGAACGCGATTTCGAGCGAATGGTCGAGGGCCTGCGATTCGTGCTCGAGCTGCTGGGCGACAAGGGTGTTGCCAGCGTTCGCAATGAAGTCTTCGTGCCGGGCGGCCCCGCGGTCAGCCGGCTCGGCAGGCCATCGGCCTGGCACTGGCTGGAGGCCGCGGCGATCACGGCGTTATTCGAGAGCGCTGCGCTCCGTCGTGCCTTGCTCGGGCGGGCGCTGTTGAATATCCACACGCTGCTGCGGAGCGAGGATGCGTTGCGTGCATTCGTGCGCGCGCGAACCGGTCTCGCCCACCACGTGTGCGGAACCTGCAAGATCGGTGCGGCCGGCGATGCAATGGCCGTCGTCGATGCGGATTGTCGAGTGCGTGGAGTGGAAGGACTGCGTGTCGTGGACGCGTCCATATTTCCCGTGATTCCGCGCGCGGCCATGCACATCCCTGTCGTCATGGCAGCGGAGAAGATGGCTGATCAGATCAAGGGCGAATGGCGGAGCGCCTTCGCTGGTGCTCGCCCCGCGGTCGCGCAGCAACGGCGGCCGAAGGAGCCGGGACTCGTCCCGCATTGAGGAGAATGGCCCATGTTCGCCGCCCCACCTGCAATCGAGACCCGCGTGTTCGCCAGCCTTCCCGATGAGCTGCGTCTCGCCCGACCGAGCCTGGTCACGCAGGTGATCGGCAGGAACGTCGACTCCTTCCTGGAAGGGCCTTCGTTCGACCTGCATGGAAATCTTTATTGCGTGGACATTCCCTTCGGCCGGATTTTCCGGATCGACGCGCAAGGTCGCTTCGAGCAGTTCGTCGAGTACGACGGACAGCCCAACGGCCTCAAGATCCACCGGGATGGGCGCCTGTTCGTCGCGGACCGCAAGCACGGCATAGTCGTCATCGACCCGGTCGAGCGCCGTGTGCAGTACTTGATCGAAGGGGCGGACCTGGAGCGCTTCCTGGGCCCCAATGATCTCGTGTTCTCTCCGCAGGGCGATCTCTACTTCACCGACCAGGGCATGTCCGACTATGCCCATCCCACCGGCCGGGTGTTTCGCCTTCGCGCGGATGGGCGGCTGGAGCTGCTGCTCGACGGCCTCGTGAGTCCGAATGGCATCGCCCTCGACGCATCTGGCCGTACGCTCTACGTCGCGCTCACGCGCGCGAACTGCATCATCAGGGCATTGTTACAGCCAGACGGGCGAGTCACCCGGGTTCAGCAATTCATCCAGCTGAGCGGCGGTGGAGGGCCCGATGGCATCGCGGTGGATGCCGACGGTGGGCTCGTAGTGGCCCATCCGATGATGGGCGCCGTCTGGTTGTTCGATTCGAAAGGGCAGCCTGCTTTACGGGTGAACCTGTGCCGCGGGCAACTCGGCACCAATGTGGCGTTTGGCGGGCCGGATTTCCGGCGTCTCTATATTACCGAGTCCGAGACCGGCACGATCCAGACCGCCGAGCTGCCCGTGCGCGGGACGGCGTTGTTCTCTCACGCCACCTGAGACACGGGTCGACGGGCCGCAGGTGAGGGAAACTCCACGGCGTGCGTATTAGTCGGAAGGCACGACCCATAACAGAAGGTCGCGGCTTTCGCGACGCGCAAGATTTCCGGACACCTCAGATTTATGGATAGATCATCGGACGTCACGGAGGTCCCCCCTGGCATTGAACAGCAGGCTTCGGTGATCTGTGTACGTCGGCACCTCGGTGCGTGGGGCGCCGAAGACGAGCTCGCACTCGCAGCCCGGCTGACGCGGGATGCCGTGTTCGCGCGTTCCTTCGCGCGAATGGAGCGCGCGTGGGACGCCATCGGAAGACATGCGGAGGCGACGATGATCCTGAAGCTTCGACAGCGCGCTGCCTTCCGCGCACAACGGGTGCTGAGCGCGGGGGAGGAACCGGGCAGCAGGTCGGGTCCGCGATGAGGCTGGCCAGTTTCACCGCTGACCGGGTCACGCGCATCGGGGTAGTGGTTTCCGACTCCGTTATCGATCTATCGCGCGTGGCACCTCGCCTCCCTTCCGATATGACCGCGTTCCTCGAAGGCGGGGCGCACGCCCTCGAGGAAGCAACGCGCGCGATGTCGCGCCTCGATGCCGCGATTCCACTGCGGCACGTACGCCTCGAGCCGCCGGTTCCCCGGCCGCGAAAATTCCTGGGCCTGGGGGCCAACTATCCTGGCAAGACCATTCCGTCGGGCATCGGCGAGCGTGCGTCACAGATGCGAAGCCAGAGCGACCAGGTCTGGTTCAACAAGCAGGTGAGCTGCATCACCGGGCCCTTCGATCCCATCGTGATACCGCAGGGCTGTGGCGACGTTCTGCACGAAGCGGAGCTTGCGCTGGTCATCGGCAAGCGATGCCGGCACGTGCCGAAGGATCGGGCAGGCGAAGTCATCGCAGGTTACTTCGTCTGCAATGACGTGACCGTCGTCGAGTGGGTGCTTCGCTCGATGACGGTGACGCTCGGCAAATCGTTCGACACGCATGGCCCGATCGGTCCCTGGATCGTGACACCGGATGAGCTGGGCGACCCGCACGATCTGCGGCTGCGAAGCTTCGTCAACGGGGAAGAAAGACAGAGCGCGCGCACCTCCGAGATGTACTTCGACTGCTTCGACATGGTCGCGTACCTTTCCAGCGTCTTCACCCTCGAGCCAGGAGATATCCTCACCACGGGAACTCCGGCGAGATCGCCGGGCTCGCTGCGAGCGGGCGATGTCGTGTGCTGTGAGATCGAGGGAATCGGCCGCATCGAGAACCGGGCAGTGAGCGAAGCGTGATGCCAGGCGCGACCGGGGGCAGGAACGCTACGTTTGCGCCTTCATCACGTGAATCTGGCGGGGAAACCGCAGGCCGTCGGACCGGCTCGCGAAGTAGAGCGCATCGGCTTCTTCCGGGCCGAGGTCCTGGATACGCGCGAAGCCCAGATCCCCGGACGGGTTGGATTGCGGGTGATTTTATTGCCGCACTGCTGTCTTTGCTACGCATCAAAGTCGTGTCGAGCGCGCAGAAAGAGTGCGCTGCTGAGGATTGGTGCGGGTTGTGCGTGTTAGTAGGGCAACTGTCATGCATCGCTTAAAAAGGGGCAGCGTTCATGAGCGGCATGTCGACGAATACGCACGTCCGTCTACGGCAGTGGACCGTGCTTTTCAGGATGAGTGGCTGCAGCCAATCGCTGGCGCCTGGCGCGCTGGTATTACTCGGCCTGTGCGGCCCGGTCTCGCTCGCGCACGCGCAGGAGACCGAAGGGCGTCACGGGGGAATTGCGGAGGTCGTAGTCAGCGCGCAGAGGCGCCTGGAAAAGCTG
>FTEZ01000244.1_pt1 | contig 10436 bp, 6 predicted proteins | sample 1640331 | NCBI WGS metagenome assembly FTEZ01 (sample SAMEA3914816, study PRJEB12502) | metagenome | biome: forest; material: soil | place: USA | collected 2011-09-16 | depth 0.3 m
GATCAGCGCGAACCAGCCATAGATCCGCAGCGGAGCGTCATGGATTCCGGCCTTGAACCGGCGATCGATGATCAGGGCAGGAAGGAACATGCCAAGCGCGCCGCAACTGAGCTGGATCGCCGCAAGCGTGGTGCCCAGACTCGCTGCTGGCACAGCGTAAGTGCGCATCATGTGAGTCGGCATCCAGCCCGCGAACCCCGCGGTCGCGACGCTGAACAGACTGAACCCCAGAAAGTGCGGTAGATAAAAGCGCCAGCGGGCGACCATGAAGCGTAACGCTGAGACGGACGGGGCATCCGCTGCGGACGAGGCGCGAGACACAGAGTGCGCGCGTGTCTCGGTCATTGCGAAAGCCGTGAACGCGAGGAGCATGCCCGGCAGACCGACGAGGATCAACACGAGCTGCCACGGTTCGATCGGTCCGACGAGCGGCAGGACGATATCGTGCGATTGTCTCGCAAACGTGAGAATCGCCCCACCCAGCGCGTACGCCAATGCGGACCCGGCGAGTACTCCGCAGTGGAACACGGCAATCGCGCGGCTCATCTGCTCGCGCGGCACGATGTCTGCGATGATGGAGTTGCCGGCGGGCCCGAGCGCAGCCTCTCCGGCCCCGACACCGAAACGCGAGACCACCAGCTGCCCGTAATTGCGCGCGAGGCCGCCGAGTGTGGCGAACAGCGACCAGGTGACCACGCCCAGGAATGTGATCCAGCGACGTGAATAGTGGTCGACCGCCCAGCCGATCGGAATCGAGAAGAGCAGGTAGAACAGGACGAACGCACTGCCGGCCGCGAGGCTCACCTCGAAATCCGTCAATCCGAGGCTCGCCCGGATCGGATCGACGAGCAGGGCGATCACCTTTTTGTCGATATAGGCGACGGCGTAGAGCAGAAACAGGACAGCAAGAGTGGTCCGTCGCGCGCGCGCCGACACTTTTTCCGCCCGATCCGTTGTGATCTTCAACGCCGCATCCATCGCTGTTTCACCGTTCTGCGCAGCCGCGCGCAGGGGCGGCGATCATCCCACGCCGCGCCGCGCGGCCGCCCTTGTGATCTCAATAACTGAGATCGCAGGCCGGCGAGGGCCGCCGCTCATCTCATATAGGTAGATGGCGACTCGCCTCTATTTCGCGAACGTGACTAATCTGGGAAACCATCTTAGGGTCCGCCGGGTTGTCCGATGAGCTCGATCGTTGCCGAGGTTCCGTTGCGAGGCACGGAGGCCTTGCCGTGATAGCTCGCAGGTGCGTCGGTCTGCTGGGCCTCGGTCTCCTGTTGGCGGGGCCTGTCGCTGAATCCAAGGACCCGACCTCGAGCTCGAATTCCGTGCCGACAGCGGCGCGCGACACCGGCAGCCCGCCGCGCACCGCCGACATTCAATTCATCCGGCGCGGGGAAGATCTCTATCGAGCGCATTGCGCGTCCTGTCATGGCTCGAGTGCGATCAATGTGGGCCCGGTGCCGGATCTGCGGCGTTCGAATCCCGCCACCCTCGCGGCACTCGATCAGATCGTGCGCGGCGGCGTGCTGAGCGTGCGCGGCATGCCGTCGTTTGCGAAGGTACTGATGCCGGCGGACATCGCGCCCCTGCGGGCCTATCTCACCGAACGCGCTCGGCTGCTGCACCAATGAATGCGCTACGCGCGCGCCGTGTTTCGCTTCCTCGTGAGGACCTGGCATGAGCTCGCGCGCAACTTCACGAAGGCGATTCCTGCGATCGGCTGCCCTGACCTCGGCCGCTCTTGGCATTGGCATCGATGCGCCTGCGCAGTCCGGCAAACCCGGTGCCGAGTGTGCAGCCGCGTTGCGGCCCGATAACGATTGGGACCTGCAGGCGGATGTGGTCGTCATCGGATTCGGCGGAGCCGGAGTGACCGCGGCAATCATGGCGAAAGATCTCGGGGCCGACGTGCTGGCGCTCGAGGTCGCCCCGCAGCGGCACTTTGGCGGCGACCTGCGCGTCTTCGGCGGACACATTTTCGCGCCCGATGATGTGGAACAGAGCCTGGAGTATCACCGCGCGCTCGCGCAGGGCCTGTCGTTCGATCCTGATCAGTGGCGGCCGTTCGTCACCGAGCTTTGTCAGAATCGACCTTGGCTTGAACGGTTCGGCGCTGAATTCCACCCCGGTGGCGGCGCGGATTTTCCGGATTTTCCGGGCGCGAAATCCGTCAAGGTCTATTTCAAAGTGCCCACGCCCGAGCATCCCCGGCTGTGGGACTTGCTTTACGGCCAGGCCATCAAGCGAAAAATCCGTGTCGTCGAGGAAGCGCCGGCGATCCGGCTGATTCAGGATCCGATGACTCACGAAGTGCGCGGAGTCGTCGCCCTCAAGGCAGGCCGCGAGCTCGCTGTGCGAGCACGCCAGGGAGTGGTTCTGGCGTGCGGCGGTGCTCACGGTTCCGAGCAGGTTCAGGACATCTGCAAATTCCCGCGAGGGTCGTTCGTACAGTCCGGCACGCCCTATAACAGAGGCGCTGGTTTACGCCTCGCCGGCGCGCTCGGGGCGAAAATGTGCCACTTCGCTATCGTCGGTCCCACGTTTGCCTTCCAGCGCCCGAACGTCGATTTTTCGGAACTGCTCACGTTCGGATCCGACCATTTCATCTGGGTCGGTCCCAACGGCAAACGGTTCGTCGCCGAGACGCCGCCCGGCCTTCTCGGCGACCATGGCAAGTTTCGCGTGGCCGGACGCTATTCGACGACGCCGTGGACGTGGCCGGCGTACGCGATCTTCGACGAGCGCGCCCGCAACGCGGGCCCGGTTTGCACGCAACGCGGCCGCAACGGTTGGAGCTCCATCGTGGCGAGGGACTACGACTGGAGCGAGGACAACCGTACCGAAATCGGCTCCGGATGGATCAGGACTGCAGCTTCGCCCGCACAGCTCGCCCGCCTCATCGGCCTCGATCCGCTGACACTGGAGGCGACCGTTGCCAGGTGGAACGAGGATTGCGCCAAAGGCGTGGATTCGGATCAACGCCGCGCGCTGCTGGGCGCGCTCGATGCGCCTCCGTTCTACGCGTTGCCGCTGTCCCTGGCTTTCCCCTCGATAATGGGAGGGCCCAAGCGCAACGGGCACTGTCAGATCGTGGATCAAGACGACCGCCCCATCCCGCGGCTCTACGGCGCGGGCACTCTGGGCTCCTTCTACCCCGATCTCATCAATACCGGAGGTGGAAGCGGGGAGGCGATGGCGAGCGGACGCCTGGCTGCGCGCAATGTTTGTCTGGAGCAACGCGCATAGCCGACGACGACCTGTGAGGGTGGACAAATCTTCGATCGTGAGATCGAAGCATGACAATCCCCAGTCCAGCCGATGAGGATGTTCCAAGCACTTTTATCAGACTCTAGGGGGATGGCTGATGAATAGTCGTAATGCTCGCCACAAGGCCGTGCGTCTTGTGTTCTCGATCAGTCTCACAGGCGTCGAAGCGCTTTGGTGTTCCGCCGCGATTGCGCAGGAGGCAATGCGCACAGCGCCAGACAGCGTGTTGCAGGAAATTGTCGTCACCGCCGAGCGCCGCGAACAGAGCCTGCAACAGGTTCCCATATCGGCAACGGTGCTGAGTGCCGCGGACTTGAGCGCCAAAGGCGTCACGAGCATCAGCGCCTTGCAGCAGGTGGCGCCGTCCGTCGCGATCAATACGAACAATCGTTCGACCTTCGTCAACATTCGCGGCGTGGGCATCGGCCAGGCAACTCCCACCTCCACCCCCGGAGTGGCGTTCTATCTCGATGGGCAGCTCATCCCGCACGAGTACTTCATCAGCCAAGCGTTCTATGACATCAGCTCCGTCGAGATTCTGCGTGGCCCGCAAGGCACGCTGACTGGCCAGAACAGCACCGGCGGTGCGATGTATCTGCGCACGCCGGAGCCGACCTTCGACGATACGTCAGGCTATCTCGATCTCAGCGGCGGAAACTTCTCTCACTACCGTGGCGTCGGCGCTCTCAACATCGGATTCAATGACAACGTCGCGCTGCGCGTGGCGGCCGTGCACGAATCAGTCGACAGTTTCACGAACAATATCGGGCCCAGCGGCCGCGAGCCCGGCAATGGCACCCTCACCGCAGTGCGCGCGAACCTGGCGCTGCAAACTTCCGACGCCCGGCTCAAGATCAATCTGCGCGGCGAGAATTTCGACTTCAACAGCGACAACATCGCTTTGAAGAGTCGCAACGATACGGTATCGACCGATCCGTTCGTGATCGAACAGGACGCCCGCACGTTCGCGAAACAGAGCGGTTATCGGACCAGCGCAGAGGCGCGCTATGAGCTGTTCTCCGACATCCAGTTGCGAGCGCTCACCTCGTGGCAGAACGGCCACGTTTTCGATCAGACCGATGCGGACCTCAGCGCCACCGCCGCGCCGAACACGGGCCCGAACGGTGGTCGCGTTACCCAGGCGCGCACCGGATTTCAGACGTGGGTCAACGAGGTCAATCTGCTCTCGAGCGGCAGCGGACCGTTCCAGTGGGTGGTCGGCGCATTTGCGATGCGTGACGACGTCTCACTGACCTTCTATAGGGATGCCGCACACACGACCGAGTTTGTGTCGCCGACGACGACGATTGCCCTGTCCGTGACCCGGAACAAATCGCACTCGATGTTCGGCCAGGGCAACTGGTTCGTCACACCGAAAATCGAGCTGATCGTGGGGGCGCGCTATAGCTGGGACCGGCAGGTTTTCGAGCGCACCAACGTCAACAACACGCCGTTCGATCCGGCATTTACGGGAGAGCCACAGGAGTCCAGCAGTTTGACCGGCAAGCTCGGCATCAACTACCACCTGGAGGGCGGCACCTTGCTTTACGCGACTGCCTCGAAGGGCTACAAGGCGGGCGGCGTCAATCTGATTCCCGGTTCACCCAACTACTCGCCGGAGAGCAATCGGGTGTACGAGCTCGGAACGAAGTCCGAGTGGCTCGGGCATCGCCTGAGAGTCAACGCGGATATCTTCCACTCCGATTACCAGAACATCCAGTTCCTCAGCCAGGTCGCCGGCTTTCCCGTCACGCAGAATGCGCTGGCGGCGAAGTCCTCCGGCGCGGAGCTCGAAGTGACCGGACAGTTCGGCGGGCTCGGGTTGAATCTGGGGGCTGGCTATCTCGATGCCAAGTTCTCGCAGAGCGCGTGTGTGTCGAACTCTGACGCGCCCGGCACCGGTCCGGGTTGTCCCACGAATCTGCGCCTCGTGCCTGACGGAACGGTGCTGCCGTTCTCACCGAAGTGGACGATCAACGGCGGCATCCAGTATGAAATTCCGCTCGGCAATGAGCGCAAGCTGACGCCACGCCTGCAGTGGGTGCACTTGTCAGACCTGTTTGCGACGAGCTTCCCGAGCACGGTGAGCTTCGTGCCCGCCCACGATCTGATCGACGCGCGCGTGAGCCTCCAGGTCAATGACCGTTATACGGTGGAGGGATTCGTCACGAATCTCACCGACGAGCGGTATGTGGCGGCGCAGGTGCAGGCATCGACGAACTCTGCGGCGGGCATTATCTATGGGGCGCCGCGCCAGTATGGGCTGCGGCTCATGGTCAACTTCGGCAAGTAGCTGAGGGCACGACGCAGCGACGGAGGGCAGCGCAATGATGACCGGCAACGATGTGGTGGCCGACGGCGGGCACACCGCCATCATCGGCACGCGGTTCGAAGGCTAGCCGAGTTTGCGCACCGGCTCGCTGCCGTCCCAGTCGATGGAAGCCTGGTAGATGCTGGAAAAGAGACCCTCGACGGGCGGCGTCACCTCGATCACTTCGATCATCGCCGGCAGCACAGGCATCGCGAAGTAGGCGACCCGCGCGCCGCCGCCGACCGTTGCCTCGAACTCGATGGTGCCTCCGTCGGCGCGATACCGCGCGGCGCTGCGATCGAAGTCCCGCGCGCAGACCGCCCAATGGTGGAAGCCGTACCGCCCGCTGTCGATGCAGTCGCGATATACCGAGGGAGCGGCGTTGTTCTGCTGAATCAGCTCGATGTTCATGTGCCCGGCAAAGCCGAGCGCAATCGAGAGATCCAGATTGCTCGGCTCACCGCGATAGCGCCAATCGGGCCCGTTGAAATGCTCCATGACATACCACGGCCCGACTTTGAGCTGGGCTCCGTAGTCGCGCATGGCCTGGCGCAGGTCCGCGACCACGTAGCCCAGTTGGGTGATCGAATTTTCCGGCTGTCCCCAGGCGAGCAGCGTCATGGTGGCTTCACTCCTTCGTGTGTCATGTCGTTGGCAGAGATGTCGTCAGGCTCGCCGAATCCGCCCCGGGGAATGCGGCTGACCTGCTGCGTGCACCGTGGAATTTCGCGGTGCACGCGAATCAGTCCTGACGCTCCGATTTCTCCGCGATGGCGAGCAGATCCGCGAAGCTCTGCGCCAGCGACTGGCCGGACGTGTTCAGTTGATACGGCGCCTGGCTGTAGAACGGCTCACGGGCGCGCAGGATCGCGCGCAGATCGCTCATCGCTTCCCTGGACTTGGCCATCGGGCGCAGATCGCCTTGTTCGATCACGCGCTGCATGTGTTCTTCGGGCGAAGCGCGAACCCAGACTGCGCGCGTCTGGTGCAGCACCAGGTCGAGAGTCTCCGGGTCCGTCGCGAGGCCGCCGCCGGTTTCAATGACCGCATCGGCGTGCCGTCCGAGCACCGCCTGCAGGCAGCGGCGGGCGCAGCGTCGATAACCCGACTGCCCGTGCAATTGCAGAATCTCGCCGATGGTCGTGCCGTACTCGCGCTCCACTTCCCGATCGAGCTCGACGAAGCGCACACCGAGGTGCTGCGCGAGCTGCCGGCCCAGCGTCGTCTTGCCCGCGCCGCGCAAGCCGAGGAGCGCGATCGCGATCCGGCGGGGCTGCTTGCCCGGCATGAAGCGCGCGGTGAGCAGGTGATGAGCGTCGCTCAACTGCTCCGGGGTGAGTCGATGCAGAAGCTGCACCAGCAGGGTGTGCCCCACCGAATGAGGCGGCGCGTCCGAGATCAGCGATTCCAGTGGAAAGTCCAGGGCGTTTGCAATTTTGCGCATGACCAGTAGCGACGGATTGCCCTCACCGCTCTCCAGTTTGGCCAGAAATCGCAGCGAGACACCGGAGTCGTGCGCGAGCGCGGCGCGCGTCACGCCGCGTTCCGCGCGGGCCTGGCGAATGCGCTCCGCCAGCCGCCCGAGATAGGCGGCATCCGGGCGAGCGGTTTTCGTAGAACGTTTACGAGTCAGCATGAGGGCTAGCTTGCCACGCGCGCAGCGCCGTCGCCGCAGTTTGCCTTGCAGTGCTCGGCGCTCGGCTGTGAACCGAGAGGCACTATAGTGCATAACGTGCAGCTTGTCGCACCGGCGGTGCAAGTGCACTATAAGGCACGAAGCACGTTCGGCGCCGATCTCTGCGGCATCGTCCGGGCAAGCACAAGAATCAAACGTCGGGGGGACCGGATGCGAAGCTCACTGTCGATATCGTGCGAGCGTTTGAAGACCGCGCAGCAAATCAATCGATGCGGCTTGGTGCAGACCGCAATCCGGAGAGCCGCGACAATCACGCTGGTATTCTTCGCGAATCACGCCGTCACCGCAGCCGAACCGCCCGACAAAGCCGTTACCTCGGAAGAGAGCACGGGCCTGCAGGAAGTGGTGGTCACCGCGCGCTACGTGACGGAAAATCTGCAGCGCACGCCGGTCGCCATCACCGCACTCACCGGGGACGACCTCGACGCGCGCGGCATGAACAATATCGGTGATCTCGGCAATTCCGCTCCGAGTGTCACTTTGCAAAGCAGCTTCGGCGGGTTCGGCAAATCGGTCGTCGCGGCGATCCGCGGTATCGGTCAGTACGATTTTCTGCCGGCCTTCGAGCCCGGCGTGGGGATCTACATCGACGACGTCTACCATGGAACGCTATACGGTGCGTTGCTGGAGCTCGGCGATGTCGATCGGGTGGAGATTCTCCGTGGCCCGCAAGGCACGCTGTTCGGCAAGAACAACGAAGGCGGAGCCGTGCGCGTCTTTTCCAGGAAGCCGACCGGCGACGGCGGCGGCTACCTGCAGGCCGGTTACGGCAGCTTCGATCGGATGCTGGTCAAGGGCGCTTTCGAAACCACGATCATTCCGGACAAACTGTTCGTGCGTCTCTCGGGCGGCGTCAATCGCTACGACGGCCACATGAAGCAATACGACTTCGTGTGCGCTCATCCCACGCTGGCTGGCAATCTCCCCCGGGTCTCGACCGACCCCGGGTGCAAGGTGGGAACACTCGGCGGTGACAACGCCTCGGCGCTGCGCGCGGCCGTGAAATGGGTGGCCTCGGAAACGGTGCAGGTGGATATCAATGCCGACGTGCTCGTCGACAAGGGCGAGCCGACCGCGGACAAGCTGGTCGCGTTGGCGAATCCCACGACGCATCCGGGCTCGCTGCTGAACATCCTGAATCCGGGCCTCGTCGCCAATCCCGCCTACGGAGTTCCGATCGACGATCGGTTCATCACCGACAACCTCCACTCCACCTACGTCACGTACAACAACGTGGACAACGGCCACACCTTCCCCAAGGTGAGCAACCTGACCTCCTGGGGTACAGGAATCACGACCACGTGGGATGCGCCCGCGGGCCTGCACGTGACCAACATTCTCGGCTATCGCTCCTACTCGGGAGAGTTCATCGAGTCCTGGTTCGCCGGGCCGATTCACGCCAACGACAACTATTACAAACCCTACCACCATCAGTTCAGCGAGGAATTGCGCCTGAGCGGGGCGCTCATGGCGAACCGCTTGGAGTGGACCGTGGGTGGCTATTACTACAGCTCGCTCACTGAGCTGAACGACTTCGTCGACCTGCCGGTGCTGTTCGGTTACAACTTCTACGGTGTGGATCCGGTGAAGGACTACGACCGGTCCGGCTTCCTGCATGGCGTGTATCACGTCACCGACAAATTCGCCGTGGAAGTCGGTGGGCGTTACTCGAACCTGTCCAAGCAGTACACCTTCAATCGGTACATCCTCGTCCCTTACACGCTGCCGCCGCCGATCGGGCCCGGCGTTCCGTTCGCGGTGGTCCAGCCGGGCTTCGAGAACAACCCCGCGGTGACCTCCCGCGCGAGCCACGTCGACAAGCGCCTGGCCTTGCAGTACCAGTGGACGGAGCGGCTCATGACCTATGTGCAGTTCGCGACCGGCTTCAAGGGGGGCGGCGTGAATCCGCGGCCGATCATCCGTGGCGATCTCACCTCATTCCAGCCGGAAACCCTCAAGTCCTACGAAGTCGGGGCAAAGACGCAGTGGTTCGACAATCGCCTGCGGGCGAATCTGGCGGCCTACTTCAGCGACTACAAGGATCTGCAGCTCAATACCATCACGCCGGGAAGTGCCAGTTCGACGGTAACCAATACCGGTGAGGCACACATCTACGGCTTCGAGGGCGAGTTCACTCTCGAGCCGGTGGACCAGCTGCGCCTCAATGCATCGGTGGGCTATCTGCACTACAAGAACACCAATCTGGGCACGGCCGCCGGATTTCCCGGCGGACCTACTCTCGACTCCGTGCCGCCGTACACACCGAAGTGGAAGGTCAATGCGGGTGGGCAATACGCGTTCACTCTCGGCGGAAACGGCACCCTGACCGCGCGTTTCGACTACACATATCAGACGAAGACGTTCAACGATCTGGTCAACAGCGATGAGGCCGCATCTGCCGGCTATGGACTGCTCGCCGCCCATTTGACCTATGCCTCGCCCGACGAGTCGTGGGCGTTCCTGATCGAGGTGCAGAACGTGGCGAACAAGGAGTACTACATCAACAAGTTCAACCAGCTCGATGGCGCTGGCGTGCTTTCCGGCCAGCCCGGACTGCCGCGCACCTGGCTTGCGAGCATGCGGCGAAATTTCTGAAGGAGTAACACCGTGACCGAAGCGCAGAGTTTTCTCTCTGAGTCTCTGTGGAATGGACGCGTGTTCCGCGGCGGTTGGCGTGACGTGGCGAGCAAGCAGGATGTGCGCGAGCCGGCAACCGGACAGGTTCTTTCATGCGTCGGTGTGGCCTCGCAGTCCGACGTCGCAATTGCGGCAAGTGAGGCGCGCGCGGCGCAGGGCGGCTGGGCGGCGCTGGCGTTCGATCAGCGGGCCGCAGTGTTCCGCAAGGTCGCGCAGCTCGCGCAGGAGCACACCGAGGAAATCGTCAGGTGGATCGTCCGCGAAACCGGGTCCATTCCGCCCAAGGCGCAGTTCGAACTGCAGATCACGATTCGCTGCCTGTACGAAGCGGCAGCCATGCCGTCTCAGCCGCAAGGCCTGGTGCTGCCGAGCGCCGATCAGCGCCTGAGCTTCTGCAGACGCACGCCGCTGGGCGTGGTCGGAGTGATCACGCCGTTCAACTTTCCCCTGTATCTATCGACCCGTGCGGTTGCGCCGGCTCTTGCGGTGGGCAATTCCGTGGTGCTGAAGCCGGATCTGCGC
>FTEZ01000354.1_pt1 | contig 9547 bp, 10 predicted proteins | sample 1640331 | NCBI WGS metagenome assembly FTEZ01 (sample SAMEA3914816, study PRJEB12502) | metagenome | biome: forest; material: soil | place: USA | collected 2011-09-16 | depth 0.3 m
TGCCTGAGCCATAAGCAGAACAGCCGACAGCGCGAGTGTCATGCGCTTCATCGTGGGTCTCCTCTTTCCGGTTTGGTGCACGCGGCTCGCGCTTGCTCGCGCGATGTCGGTGTGCCACGACTCTATTGCGTTCGCGATGTGGTCATTGCCAAGAAATGTGGAAACGATTTGCGCCGCTCACAGATCTTCACGTCAACCGGCGGAACAATCGAACGCTGCGTGCTGCCTATTTTCGCTATGCCAAGACAGCACTCACCCCTGTTCATCCTGAGTCACATGCGCAGCTACTCGTCGGTGCTGAGTCATGTGCTCGGGTCTCATCCGCAGATCGATGGATATTGCGAAACCCATCTGCGTTACCGGTTCTCGTTCGACCTGCTGCGCCTGAAGTGGCGTGTCCGCAAGCTGACCGGCGAGCCGCTGCGCGGTCGTTACGTGCTCGACAAGATCCTGCACAACTATCCGGTGGCGACGCCGATCCTCGAGAATCCGCGCACGCGCGCGGTGTTCCTGCTCCGCCAGCCGGTCGACGTCGTCCAGAGCATCGTGCACATGGGGCGGCATCTCGATGCGAACGAGCGAAATGCCAATGTCGTGAACGCGACGGCGTATTACGTCGAGCGGCTGAGCCAGCTCGCGCGCCTGGCGCGGGTGTTCGGCAGGCGGGCGGCGTTCCTGGAGTCGGAGTTGCTGATGACGCACACCGACGCGGCGCTCGATTTCCTGTCCGCGTTCCTGGGGCTGGAGTCGCCGCTCGAGCGGCGCTATCGCAGTTTTTCGAAAACCGGCAAGCCGGGCTACGGCGACCCGTCCGAGATGATCCACCGCGGCGCGATCGAAAGCCGCACGCGCGAGCGGCCGAGCTATTCGATTCCCGCCGACCTCGTTGCCAGGTCCGTGCAAGCCTATGCCGATTGCTTCTCCGCCTGCGCCCTGCATTGCGTACCGGTCTCGCCGGCGAGAAGCGATGAAGACGCGCAGGACGAGACGCTCCAGCTCGCGATGTAAGTGTAGGATCGCCGGTAGCCACGCGAAGGGGCACCGGTATGAACAACGAAAACGCTCTCCCGCCCGAGTTTCGTTCCGCTGCCACGCTCGTTTCTTTGCTCCGGGCGCGCCGGCTCGGCGCGCTCGAGCTGCTCGACCTGCAGCTTGCCCGCATCTCGCGCGTAAATCACCGGTTGAATGCCGTCGTTGCGCTCGACGTGGAGCGCGCGCGTGCGGCTGCGCGGGCGGCAGACAACGCGGCCGAAAATGAGCGCGGCGTGCTGCACGGCCTGCCCATCACCATCAAAGATGCGTACGAGGTTGTCGGAATGCCCGCGACGTGCGGTTTCCCGCACCTTGCCAGCCATCGCCCTGAGCGTGACGCGGATGCCGTTGCACGGCTGCGCGCGGCCGGCGCCATACCGTTCGCCAAGACGAACGTGCCGGTCGCCGCGGCGGATCACCAGAGTTACAACCCCGTGTATGGGGTGTCGAACAATCCGTGGGACGTCACTCGCACACCGGGTGGATCGTCGGGTGGCGCCGCCGCGTCCGTTGCCGCGGGATTTTCTTCGCTGGAACTGGGCAGCGACATCGGCGGCTCGATTCGCTGCCCTTCGCATTTCTGTGGCGTGTACGGGCACAAGAGCAGCTACGGCATCGTGCCGCTGCGTGGGCACATCCCGCCGATGCCCGGCACCCTCACACTGCCGCCGCTCGGCATTGGCGGGCCGATTGCGCGAAGTGCCGCGGATCTGGAGCTCGCACTCGATGTGTTGATGGCGCCGGCAGAGGCGAACCGTACGGGCTGGGCCGTAAGGGTGCCGGCTAGCCGGCACGAGAAGCTCACGGACTTTCGCGTGGCGCTGTGGGCCGACCAGAAATCTTTCAGCATCGACCGGCGCTGTCTCGATGCCATGCACGCGTTTGCGCAAGACCTGCGCAGGCTCGGTGTATCCGTCGACGAGAGCGCCCGGCCCGATTTCGATCCGGCTGACAGTGACGATCTGTACGTGGCGATGCTCTTCAGCGCGGTGTCCGAAGGCATGCCTGAAGAAGTGCTCGCGCTCACCGAGCAGGTTGCCCTCGACATGAAGGCCGACGCGCGCAGTTACCCGGCGCGCATCGCGCGTGCGGTGCGCCTCACGCATCACGAGCTCCTCGCGCTCGAGGAAAAGCAGGCGCAACTCGGCGTGGCGTGGCGAAAGTTCTTCGAGCGCCATGACGTGATCCTGTGCCCGATCATGCCGACCGTCGCCTTTCCGCACGATCACTCCGGGGAGGGGCCGGGGCACATTGCGCAGTACTCGCGCACGATCACGGTGGATGGCCGCGCGACACCCTATCTGCATGGGCTGCAATGGCCGGGTCTCGTCACGGTGGCCAATCTGCCTGCTACCGCGATTCCCACTGGCCGCTTCATCGAGGGAATGCCCATGGGGCTGCAGGCCGTCGGGCCGTATCTCGAAGATCGCACCACGTTGCGGTTCGCGCAGCTCGCCGAGCAGGCGCTCGGCGGGTATGTTCCGCCGCCCCTGCTATAAGAAGAAGAGTCATCGCGGGGGGGGCATCCATGCAACAGATCACAGACGGACTGCAGTTTCCGGAAGGGCCGGTCGTCATGGCCGACGGTTCCATCGTCCTGGTGGAGATCCGGCGTGGCACGCTCACACGCGTATTGCCGGACGGAAAGCATGAGATCGTCGCGCACCTCGGCGGCGGCCCGAATGGCGCAGCCATCGGCCCCGATGGCGCAATGTATGTCTGCAATAACGGTGGCGCGTGGGAATGGGAGTCGGGCGAAATCAGCATGCCGGCAGGCCCTCCGCCGCAATACCAGGGCGGATCCATCCAGCGCGTGGACCTGCGCACGGGAAAATTCTCCACGCTCTACGATTCATGCGACGGCAAGCCCTTCAACAGCCCGAACGACATCGTCTTCGATAGCACGGGCGGGTTCTGGTTCACGACGCTCGGGTACTTCGATGGCGAGAACCGCCGGCTCGGCGCGGTTTATTACGCGCGGCCCGACGGCTCGAAGATCACGCGCTGGCGAAGCGGCGCGAACGGGGTCGTCTCACCGAATGGCGTCGGCCTGTCGCCGGATGAGCGCAAGCTCTATGTGGCCGACTGCATGATGGGCCGCCTTTACGAGTTCGACATTCCCTCGCCGGGCGTGATGGAGCCGCAGAAATCGATGGCGCCGGGTCGCGTGGTGAGCACGCTGCCTGGCTACCAGTGGCTCGACAGCCTCGCGGTGGAAGAAAGCGGCCGCATCTGCGTTGCGACGTTGTGGAATGGTGGCGTGACGGTGTTCGAGCCCTCGGGCGCATATGAGCACGTGCCATTCCCCGACCCGGTGACCACCAATATCTGTTTCGGGGGTGCAGATATGCGGGATGCCTGGATCACCTGTTCCACGACCGGCCGTCTCTTCAAGGCGCGTTGGCCGCGGCCGGGACTGAAACTGCCATTCAACGCATAAGCGCCGACGCGTGGAGCCAGGTGCATTCGGGCGCAACCTGCGCCGCTATGAGTTGTCGCCGTCGAGCAGCCGGCCGATGCCGCCCAGCACGGAGCCTTCTTCGCGACCGCCGCGCCCGAACCCCGGCACCGCGGCAACGATGCGCCCGGCAAGGCGGCTCAGCGGCAGCGACTGCAGCCACACGTGCCCCGGCCCGCGCAGCGTGGCGAAGAAGAGCCCTTCGCCGCCGAAGAGCGCACTCTTGATGTTGCCCACATACTGGATGTCGTAATCGACGCTCGGCTGGAACGCGACGAGGCAGCCGGTGTCCACCCGCAGCGTTTCGCCGGGCTTGAGATCGCGCTGGTAAATGGTGCCGCCCGCGTGGATGAACGCGAGCCCGTCGCCCTGCAGGCGCTCCAGGATGAAGCCTTCGCCGCCGAAGAATCCCGCGCCGAGGCGTTTGGTGAACGCAATGCCCACGCTCACCCCCTTGGCCGCGCACAGGAACGAATCCTTCTGCGCGATGAGCTCGCCGCCGATCTCCGCAAGATGCACGGGAATGATCTTGCCCGGGTAGGGCGCGCCGAAAGCGAGCTTCTTCTTACCGGCGCCGACGTTCTTGAACACCGTCATGAACAGCGATTCGCCAATGAGCAGGCGCTTGCCGGCGCCCATGAGCGCTCCCATGAAGCCACTCGTCTGCTGCGAGCCGTCGCCGAAGATGGTTTCCATCTGGATGCCGTCTTCCATGAACATCATGCCGCCGGCTTCCGCCACCACCGCCTCTGCGGGGTCGAGCTCCACTTCGACGAACTGCATGTCGTCGCCGTGAATCTGGTAGTCGATCTCGTGCATCGTCGCCATCGCGGCACTCCTTTCGTATCGGCCTGTGGATCAGCGCCGCCGGAGTATAGACACGCGAGAGTCGAGGGTGGTTACACTTGCCTGATCAGATCACCAGCACCCCGAACGCTTTCTGCACGCCCGTAGCGATGGGCTGCCATCCGCGCGAACCTTCCGTCGAAAGCCACACGGTGCCGGCGCCATCGATGAGCGCTGCGCGGTTGTCGCAGGCACTGATGTGGCTGGTGTCGATCTTTCCCATCAGCCTCTCCGGCAAACCGTCACGCACCGGTTCGACGCCTGCGGCGCCAATGCGCCACCGCCACACCTGCGCGTGCTTCGCGAAGGGTCCGTCCTGGATGCTGAAGAGGGTCTCATCCTCCAACATCGCTACCGCGAGCGAATGAGGGGGCGTGAGGCCTTCCGAAATCACTCTCCAAGTAGCGCCACCGTCGAGGCTCGTGCACAGGCCGGCCGCTGATGCGGCCGCTACAACATTCGGTCGCGTCGCGTGTGCGCGCGTTTCGTGCACGTCGTAGGTCAGCGGAACGGTGGGCAGCCAGGTCTTGCCGCCATCGATGGAACGTGGGATGCCGCCAACGTGCACGGTGGCCATGAGCGCAGATCCATCTGACGTAGAGGTCAGCGCGCGAATGCCCAGCGGCGGCCCTTGTGCAAACCATTCGGCGCGCCCTGGCATGGTGTCGAAAGCGGTGAGCCGCTGCGTTTTTCCGGTCGGCGAGATGCGCGTTATCCCGGCTTCATTCATGAAGCCCGCGTAGACACACTCCCTGTGCACGGTGAGCGCCTCGACGTTTTGATCCATGCCAGCCAGCCGTGCCCAGGCGCCGTTCGGCGCACGCCGCCACACGCGTGTTCCGCCGATGACAGCGAGGGCGTGATCAGGCCCCTCGGCTGCCAGCGCATTGACCGACTCGCCCGGCAGCTCGAGCATGTCCTGTCCGGATTCGGAGAAAACCCGGCATCCGTTCGCTGTCGCGACCAGCACTGTCGTCACTGTGCCCCCCGTGTCGGCAGCGCGCTGCGCTGTCGGAAATTGGGTAAAGTCTACTGGCCATGGCCCAGCCTGACGATCTTTCCGTTCTCACCCGTCCCGCGCGGGCGCCGGACGAAGTCGTTGCGTACGGAACGGATCCGGACCAGGTCGCCGATGTTCGTTTTGGCGACGAGGGCGCGCGGGAGAAGCCGCTCGTGCTCCTCATCCACGGTGGTTTCTGGCGCCCGCAATATGACCGCGTGCATACCGGGCCGATGGCCGAAGCGATTTCCGCGGCCGGTTGGACAGTAGCCTCCGCTGAATATCGGCGCGTGCCCGGCCAGCCGGATGAGACACTGCAGGATGTGAGCGACGCTCTCGCGAAGCTCCCGGGGAAGATCGCTCGCCACAACGGCAACGTCGTGCTCGTTGGTCATTCGGCCGGCGGCCATCTCGTGCTTTGGCTGAGCGCCGCGCGTCGCACGGCGCAGCTCGTGGGCACGCTCGCCATTGCTCCGGCGGCAGACTTGAGGCTCGCTCATGAGCTCAACCTCGGTGACGGCGCGGCGCAGGCATTCCTGGGCGCAGATCCAGAAACGCGGCCCGATGTCGATCCGCGCCGGCTACCGTCACCGCAAACGCCTGTCACGGTCGTTCATGGAGACAGAGACGTCGTCGTGCGTCTTTCGGTGGCAGAGTCGTACGCAGCGGCGCACCCTTCCGTGCGGGTCGTGCGCCTCATCGGCGTCGGCCACTTCGCGCCCATCGATCCACTGAGCACCATCTGGCCCACGATCCTCGAAGAATTGAGCAGCCTGTCGCGCCAGGGCCCCGGCGCCGGGCTATCGCCAACGCGCGAGTAGCCAGACTCCGAGTAGCACGAGGGCGGTGCCGCCGGCGACCCACGCGGTGAACGGCTCACCGAGCAGCAATACCGAGAGGAGGATGGTCGAGAGCGGCCCGATGATGCCGACCTGCGAGGCGATGGGCGGGCCGACTCTTTCGATGGCGAGCATTACCAGCACCACCGGAAGAAACGTGCAGAGCGTGGCATTCAGCAAGGAAAGCCACACCACCTCCGGCGCAACCGCCATGTCTGCCGGCGTGCGAAGCACGAAGAACTGCCCGATACAAAGCACGCACGCGATGCTCGTGGCACCGCCGGTGATGCGCAGTGGGCCCAGCCGCTTCACTGCCTGCCCACTGAACAGCAGGTAGAGCGCATAACTCACCGCGGCACCGAGCACGAGCAGCGAGCCGAGCACCACATGATCGCCCTGAAGCGAGACGTCGTGCCCGAACACGACGAATACGCCCAGGTAACTGACGACGAGCGCGGCCCATTGCAGCGGCTTTACTTTCACGTTGAAAGCCAGCGCGCTCACCGCCAGCACGATGGTGGGGTTGAGGTAGAGAATGATCCGTTCGAGATTCGCGCTGATGTACTGCAGGCCCGCGAAATCCAGATAGCTCGCGAGGTAATAGCCGCTGACGCCGAGCCCGGAGAGCAGCAGCCAGTCGGCGCGTGTGAGGGGCGGCTTGCCGCGTCCGGCCCACCACGACAGCGTGATGAACAAGGGAAACGCGAACAGCATGCGGTACATGAGGATCGTGACCGCGTCGACACCGTAACGATAGGCCAGCTTCACGATGATGGCCTTGCCCGAGAAGGCAACGGCCCCCGCGCCCGCGAGCACGATACCCTGCAGGCGATGAGGATGGACGGATGCGGTCACGATTTCGGCGGCCTGGAACGGCCGAGAGAGAAGTCGACTATCGACGGGCCGCGCGCCGGATTGTGAATCCGGCGGGCGATGCTGGCAAACCCGGCTTCCGTCGCGCCTTGTCCTGGCGCTCTTGCCGGGTGGCCGTGCCTAGAATTCCTTGCCGTCGGAGGTCTTCACCTTGGTGACGTAGCCGCCGTCCCCGCCGTCCTTGCGTGGGGCGATGGTGACCGTGACCTTGTCGCCGGCCTTCACCGAATCCGGGCGCCAGCCCTGGCGATACAGGTTGTTGAGGCTGTGGCCTTCGAACTCGATATCGCGCGTGCCCTTGGTGTCCGTCACGGTCAGGATCAACCGCATGTGCGGGTTGGCCATGCGCACTTCCTTGATGACGCCGTCGAGGCTCTTCGGCGTGGTGAAGTTGAACTGCGCGGCCGAATGGTGCGCGAACGCGGGCGCCGCCAGCGCCAGGCACAGCACGAGCGGCAAGACGAGCGCCACGGCGGCAACGGCAGTTGAGAGCGGGGATGCGGTTGTGCGGTTCATTGTGGTTCCAGGCGTGAGTTCGTATGGGTGCGGTCAGGCGTCACGGGTTCTTCGCGGAATCGCCGGGCGCCCTGGTTTTCACCTGGGCTTTCGCTTCCTGGCGCAGCTTGTCGAGCTGGTCTTCCCACGCCGGCTCCGTGCAGTCATAGGGGAGCAGGCGGCCGTTCTCGACCGCGAGCCATTTTTTCGTGGCGATGACCGGCTTCGTATAGAACACGGGATCGGTCAGCGTCATTTCGGCGGTGAGCACCTTGCGGCCGCTGTCGTCCTTGCCGATGGAATAGCGCTCGACGATCTTCGCCTTGTCGCCGTGGGCCGAGGCCTGGTCCACGGCTTCTTTCAGCCCGATGGTCTCGACGACGAGCGTGTCGCCTTCCCAATGACCGAAGGAATTGCCGTCGCGGCTCGGAATGAGGTCGCGCGGATTCGGTGCCGGGCCGCCGATGTAGATGCGGCGAATCTCACTGTGCGCCTCGTAGATCACCGTGACCTGCTCGGGGCGCTGGATCCATTCCATCGGGTAGCCGCCGGAGCTCAGCATGGCGGAAGGCATGCCATAGCCCACGCAGGCGCCGCCGGGGGTGAGGCCCTGCGGCTCCACCAGCCCGCGGTACTCTGCGATTTTTGCCTTTGCCTCCGGCGTGAATGGCGGATCTTTCGGGAAGGCGCCGGTGTCCGCGCGACCGGGGCCCGCCGGCGCGCCCGGCGCGCGATAGATCGTCCAGATGCCGGAGAAATCCGGCTTGGGTGCATCGGCGGCCCGTGCCTTTGAAGGAGCCACCGAAAGAGCCAGCGAGAGGGCAATCGAAGCGGCGGCAAGGAGACCGATGGTTCTGGTTTTCATGCGCTGAAGCGTAGGCCCCCATACAACCGTATCCCAACAGAAGAGGCGGGCGTGTCCAGTCCGTGGAACTGCAACCGTGAATGCAATCCCCCATTAGAAAACGGGTTTCGCGTGGGGGGCGGTTGCTAGACTCCCGCGATGACTGCCCGCGTCTGGCTCGCCTTCGTCGCCCTCTGCATCATCTGGGGCACCCCTTATTTCTTCATCAAGCACGCGATACACGAGCTGTCGCCCGTGTGGGTCGCCTGGGGTCGGCTCGTCTGCGCATCGCTGCTGCTGGTGCCAGTTGCCTTGTGGCGCGGCCAACTTCACGGAATGGTGAAGCACTGGCGAGTGATCCTCGCGTTCGCGCTAGTCGAGCTCGCCGGGCCGTTCTATCTCATAGCCCTCGGCGAGCGGTGGGTGAGCTCATCGCTCGCGGGCATCCTGCTCGCGGGCGTTCCGCTCTTTGTCGTGATCGTGTCGCCGTTGCTGGGTGTGCATGAGCGGGTGGGGCCGCGACGGCTCGTCGGCCTCGGCACTGGCCTGGTCGGTGTGGTCGCGCTGCTGGGCCTCGACACGATCCAGGATCCGCATGGCTGGCTCGGCGCGGCATCCATCCTGCTTGCCGCGGTCGGTTATGCGATCGGCCCGCTCATCGTCCAGAAGCATCTCGCCGGAGTGGATTCGCTCGGCACTGTGGCAGCGAGCGTTGCGGTGGGCGCCGCCATGCTCACCGTGCCCGCCATCTTCACCGCTCCGCCGGAGATTCCGTCCGCAATTGCAATAGGCTCGGTCGCTATTCTCGGAATAATGTGTACTGCGCTCGGCCTGCTTCTCTTCGTCTACGTCATCTCCCGTGCGGGTGCTGCGCGCGCAGCGGTTGTCACATATGTGAACCCGGCCGTGGCGCTGCTTCTCGGCGTGTTCCTGCTCGACGAGCATTTCGGTGCCGGCCCCGCTGTCGGCCTTGCGTTGATCCTGCTCGGCTCGTGGCTCGCAACGGGCGGATCGAAATCCAGCCACTAGCGCAACCACGCTACGGTATCTAAAGCGAGACGCCCTCCACGCATCGTCGTGGTGCACTTCGTTGCACCCCTCGAGCGCCGAGGTGGTGAAGGCCGTTGCCGCCGACCCCAACGCGATCGGCTACGTCGACA
>FTEZ01000361.1_pt1 | contig 9465 bp, 17 predicted proteins | sample 1640331 | NCBI WGS metagenome assembly FTEZ01 (sample SAMEA3914816, study PRJEB12502) | metagenome | biome: forest; material: soil | place: USA | collected 2011-09-16 | depth 0.3 m
CACCCCGCCTAAGACATTGTCCTCCACGCCGCTCGCAGACGCGCCGGGCAAGAACCTCGTGGTCGTCGAGCTCAACTACGCGCCGAATCCCGGGCCGCCGTCGACGGCCGAGCACCATGCACGCGGGCATCATCATCCGGGCTCGGTTTATGTCTACGTCACGCAGGGTGCCGTGCGTTTGGGCGTCGAAGGCCAGCCCGTGCAGGTCGTGAACGCCGGCGGAAGCTTTTTCGAGTCGGTCGGTGCGCATCACATCATCAACGAGAACGCGAGCGCGACCGAGCCCGCGCGCGCGATTGCGGTGATGATCGTTCCCGACGGTCAGCCGTTGACCACGCTGGACGGGGAGTAGTCGGTGGACGTTGCGCGAACTTGCCGGCGCCGCGCGGGATCCTCGGGCGCAATCGCCGGCGCGAAGGCGGAAAAACTTCTTGACCGTGCTGACAGCTGGACGCAACGCCGCGTTACGATGTACATCGGCGGTTCGAATCAGGAGGACGGATAAGTGGGAACACAGACGGCGGAGAACGAGGGCAGCGTGAAGCGCAGGATCACGCCGCCGAGTAATACGGGTCCACTGGGTGCGGGTGACGTGCTCTCCGTCGAAGTCGGACCGGACGAAGATGTGGAGTGGGTGTGGAATCACGATCGACAGCGTGGCAGCTCGATCACGGGGTATCGGATCGTTCCCCGGACGACGGAGTCGCCGCGCCCCGATCCGGCCAATGCCGGCCGCACTGAGTTTTTTTCACAGGAGACGATCGATGGATATCGTGGGCGCGGCGAAGTTGATTGCAGCCGCGATAATGCTCGCGGGTGGTGCTCTTGGAGCTGGTATCGGCTTGGGCATCCTTGGCGGGAGGTTTCTCGAAGGAGCCGCACGTCAGCCTGAGCTAATGCCGATGCTGAGGACGAATCTGTTTCTCGTTCTCGCATTCGTGGACGCGATCGCGATGATCGCCACTGCGATCGGGTTGTACCTGGTGTTTGCGGCCTAGAAAAGGCGCCGGCCGCGAGCGGACTATGAAGCGCACGTGGACGATCATCGGCGTTGCTGACGTTGCCAGCAGCTGCAAATGGTATCAGTCGCTATTTGGTCAGCCGGAGACGAATCCCGGTCACGACTATTTCGGGCAAATTCTAGACACCGATGGAACGGTGTTGCTTTGCCTTCATCAGTGGGGAGCCCACGAGCATCCCCCACTGGCGAGTCCTGATCATGCTCAACCCGGCAATGGACTACTGTTGTTCTTTCGTGTGGACGATTTCAATGAGGCGCTGCTTCGCGCACGCGCCCTCGTCGCCGACCTCGAAGAAGAACCGAATTTGAATCCGAGTACCGGCACCAGAGAATTCGCACTCCGTGATCCTGATGGGTATTACGTCATGGTCAGCGCGCTATGAACCCTCGTGTGGTCGGATTCTTGGGTATAGGCGCATGGGTTCTGTTCTGGGCGGCTTCAGTCGTGCTTGGGGCGCTCAGGCCATCGTATTCGCATGTCGTGAACACAATCAGTGAGCTTGGTGCGGTCGGCACGCCTCATGCCGCGGCATGGAACGTCCTCGGTTTCATCGTTCCAGGACTTCTACTTGCGCTTGCGGGCGCAACGATTGCTCGCACGGCGAGCCCGCAGCCATCGCTGTCGCGGACGCTCGCGACCGTTCTTCTCGTGATCTGCGGACTGGCGGTTGCAGGTCAAGGCGTTATGCCGGCCGAGATGACCAACGGGGTCGCAGACGTTGCGTCCACGTCCACGCAGGGGCACTTCATCGGCTCGTTGATCTCTGGAGCGGCATGGGCACTCGGCGCACTCTTGCTCGTGGGGCCCATGAAGAGAAACCCGAACTGGCGATCTCTGTCCATCGTCAGCGCCGTGCTCGTGGTGCTCACGCTCGTCGCATCATTGACTCTAAGGGGTACTCTCCCCGACGGGCTGGCTCAGCGCATCGGCAATGCATTCTTTTGTGTTTGGGTCATCCTGATGTCGCTGAACCTCGTACGGCGTGAGCCGGATGGACAACGGTTTGCTTGAGAAACTGCGTGGTCTCGAGAGCGAGTTGCACCGCCTCGAGACACGTAAGAACAGAGGTCGCATGGAAAGCCTGCTGCACCCCGATTTCGTCGAGGTTGCTCGCTCAGGCCGGTGCTACAGCCGAACAGAAGTTCTCGAGGAGTTCGCTGGTGATGCCGCGCTGGAGCCCGTTCGTGCGCAAGACTTCAGATTGAGCGAGGTTCGCCCGGGCGTCGCGTTGCTGACCTACAGGTCGGTGCACGTGAGTCCCACCGGTGATTTGTATCGACCGACTCTTCGATCGTCGCTCTGGATCGAAACCGCAAATGGTTGGTGTGTTCGGTTCCATCAAGGCACGCCGACGGAACCGGAAGGCTGGGTTCCACCCCGGCGTCAGACGGCTGATCCATGCTGAGCCCAACCGAGCCAATCGAACGAGTGCGGCTCCGAGGAAAGCGCGTCGCGCTGGAACCACTGAGCGCGGGGCACCTGCCGGGCCTTGCCGCTGCGATCACAGACGGTGAGTTGTGGTCGATTCCGGTCACGCTGGTGCCGCATCCGGACGAGCTACCTGCGTTCTTGAATCGGGCCGAAACCCGCTACGCGGCGCAGCTGGAACGCCCGTTCGCGACAGTCGATCTCGCATCCGGCGCGATTGTCGGGAGCACGAGGTTCATGACCATCAACCGCGACCATCGCCGTGCCGAGATAGGCTTTACGTTCATCGCCCAGCGGTGGCAACGTTCGTACGTCAATACGGAGGCCAAGTACCTCATGTTGCGGCACGCCTTCGAAGAGTGGGGTTGCAATCGCGTCGAGTTCATAACAGACGTTCTGAACACCAAATCCCGGCGGGCGATTCTGCGCCTCGGTGCGACAGAAGAAGGAACGTTGCGTAGTCACATGATCATGCGTGACGGACGAATTCGCGACTCTGCCCTCTACAGCGTGATTCACTCCGAATGGCCGCGAATAAAGTCTGGGTTAGAAGCCAAGATGGCAGCCAATGGGGCAGTGCGCGGCGTCGCGATAGAGGCAGAACAGTAGTGGCAAGCGAAAGGTGCGCCTCGTGGGCGCGGTAGCGTGCGAGCGACGCGGAACGCATCCGGGGCTGCTGTCCTGCGACCACGTTCACGAGGCCGTCGCCAACACGACACTGTTGCGTTCGCTGGCGGTCCATCGCTTCGATATCGCAGGTAACGGATCCACAGTGGTCGAGCACATGCTCTGCGCGGAATGCGCTGTTCAGTTTGGTCTGTCTCCGGGCGAGCTCATCCCCGAGGCCGTCTGGGGCGACGAGCGCAAGTTTCCGTACGTCTACCCTCTGTGCGCGGCGTGTTTTCTCGAGTGGCGCAACCAAGTACAAATTTAGCCGCAGGAGTCGGCCAAGAATGGGTGCTCGACCAATGAAACGATACGCAGGGTCTTGTCATTGCGGCGCAGTGCGTTTCGAGATCGAGACTGACTTCCCGGAACTCACGATGTGCGATTGCTCGATCTGCAAGCGCAAGAATGCGCTCATGGTCAAAGTGCACGAGAGCCGCTTCAAGTTGCTGACGGGCGAAGAGTCGCTCGCCGAGTACCGATTTCATACCAAGACCGCGATCCACTTCTTTTGCAGGATCTGCGGCATCTACCCGTTCCATCGCAAGCGCGTGACTCCCGACCATCTGGGAATCAACGTGCATTGCCTTGACGACTTCGAGCCAGACGGCATTCCAGTGCGTCAAGCCGTCGGCGCGGCGATGACATGAAACACGTGGTCAGTGGTTGTGGAGTGGTAGGGGTGTCGCCGCTCAGCTCGGCCCTTTGAATGTTGGCACGCTCATAGGGGTCGATACATCGAGCCCAATCGATTTCGGGGGTTGTGGGAGTGCGTGCAGGGTCGATGAAGTTCGCAACGCCGGTATCGGGCGCGCGGCCGTGAGCGCTATGCTCGCGGAGCTTGTGCAAGAGACTCGGTGGGCCGGCGGTGAATGCGGGCGTGTGAGGTCGTTCTGATATGAGTCTGGGTTCTGTCGCCATCGACGTTTTCGTGACGGTCACGCTGATTGCCCTCTTTCTCTATGCGCTCTACCGAATCGCCGTGTGGGCGTGGAAGCGAGCCAGGGGTGCCTACGTGCTCGGCGCTGTGTTGGTCCCGCTCGGGGCAGTGGGCAACGTCGGCGATCCGGATTTTCAGATCGTCAACGAAGCGAAGCAGCACAAGAAACGCGAGGAGGATAACCCTGGTGATCCGCCGAACGACGAGGAAGAGAGCCACTAGGTGTCCGCGTCATGGCTCGTGAACCCGCGCTCCTGCATCCCCCGGAGGTCATGGACCTTCCGCGCCTGCGTTTGCGACGGCCTCGACTTTCCGACGCCGAGGCGATCTTCGACTACGCCCGCGATCCCGAGGTCGCGCGCTACGCGGATTGGCAAGTCCGCTCAGAGCTCGAGCCCGTCACGGAGCTGCTGCGCGGACGGGAAGGTGCGTGGAATTCGGGATCCGAGTTCTATTGGGTGCTGACATTGCCTTCCGACGATCGGGCAATCGGTGCAATCGCCTGCAGCGTATCCGGTCACGCCGCCGAGTTCGGGTTTCTCCTCAACCGCCGCTTCTGGCGTAACGGCTACGCGACGGAAGCTTCTCGCGCCGTCGTCGACTGGATTTTCTCGGTTCCGTCGGTGTGGCGGCTAGCGGCGACGTGTGATGTCGAGAACGTGGCGTCTGCGCGCGTTCTGGAGAAGTCCGGTTTGACTCGGGAAGGAATCTTGCGGCGTGCCATCGTTCGCCCGAACCTGTCGACCAAGCCCCGCGACGCATTCTTGTATTCGAAAGTGCGCGAATGACTTCCCGGCTCGCACTTCTCGGATTTGCCATCGATGGGCTTAGAATCTGTGTCGGCAATGAAACGCGCCAACCTATGATCCGTCGCAACGCACTGGCCGTCCTTGGGCTCCTCTACGCCGCTGCGAGTCTCATCCATTTCGCGCACAACGCCGAATACCTGAATGCGTACCCAAACTTGCCGGCGTGGCTGACGCAGTACGAGGTCTACGGTGCCTGGCTCTGCATCACGGCCATCGGCGTACTCGGCTACACGCTGCATCATAGAGGCAGGACGATGCCTGGCCTCCTGCTCATCGGCGTATACGCGGCGATCGGATTGGATGGGCTACTGCATTACGGTCGAGCGCCTTTCGCGGACCACACTGCGGCGATGAACGCGACGATCCAGTTTGAAGTCGCGCTGGCGGCTTGTCTGCTGTTGACGGTGGCCACGCTGATCGTGCCGCACGTCAAAACAAAGGGAACACCATGACCGACGGTCGAAGCGCTGCGATACCCCGTCCGACGCGCAGGTCGAAGCGATGGACTTCGTTCGTTGCCTCTCCGGGCCGAGGTCGCGTCACCAGAACGCTGCAAGAGGAAAAGAATGCGGGGCATCGCGCCCGCGTAGTCCACAACCAGGATACTCTTCTGGTGCAGATATCCGCCGAAGACGGCTTCGGCTGGACCGTGATTGCCATCGACCGAAAAACGCGCGAATGGTCGGTGGCGCAGCGGCTACGTCAGAATGACGCGGCCGGCGCCGCCTACGAGCTTCTCTACGCGGAGTGAACCAGCCGTGCGTTCTACGTGGCGACTGGGTAGGTGGCGCGGGGTTCCAGTCACTCTGCACTGGACGGTCTTGCTCGCGCTGCCGTGGTTCTACTACCAGACGGGGAGCGCGTCGGCCACGGTCATTTCGTGCGTCGCGTTCTCCTTTCTTCTCGTCGTTCACGAGCTCGGTCATGCCGCGGTCGCGAGGTGGCGGAACGTCGAGGTCGAGGGAATCCAGCTGTTCTTCATTCACGGCCTTTGCACACACGACGAGCCCTACAACGAAGAAGATGACGTACTGATCGCCTGGGGCGGCGTCGCCGCGCAATTCGTCGTGCTGGTCATTGCCTTCGGTGCCAGCCTGCTGCTCATCGCATTCGCGCCCTTGCCGTACCCAGTAGCCGCGCCGCTGTTCAGAGTGCTCGTGCAGACGAATCTCCTGATGATGGTCATCAACCTGATCCCGGTGGCGCCCCTGGATGGTGCCAAGGCCTGGCGGGTTCTGCCGTGGCTTCGGGAGTGGGCGCAACGCACCTCGTGGGGTGCCGGCATGCGAAGGCTCGCGGCCGCGCGCGGCAGAGCTCGCAACAAGAAACTCGAGGCGAAAGCGCAGCGCATCACCGCCGAGATCATCGACAAGCTGAAGAAGGGCAAGTCGGATGCCTAGGCGCGTCCGACATTCGCGGCCGAATGGACTCAGTTGAGCTGATCACGCCTCGCGAGTCGCTTGAAGGGAGTCACCGGACTTTCGTGGAGGAGTTCCGCGCTGGAGGCGAGCGTGTCGTTCCCTGGGTGGCGGACGAACCCTGCGACACGTTCGCGGCCTACGTGGCAAAGCTGGACGATGGCGCGAGGGGTATCGGCCTTCAGCCCGGAATGGTGCCTCACTCGACGTTCTGGTTGATCGACGGCCGCGGCGAAATCGTCGCCATATCAAACCTTCGGCACGTGCTCACCGAATACCTGTTGCGGTTCGGTGGGCACATTGGCTACGGCGTACGCCCCTCCGCGCGAAGGAGAGGCTACGCCACGGAGATTCTCCGGCAGACGTTGCGTGAGGCGCATGCGTTGGGGCTGCGGAAGCTCCGGCTCACCTGCGACAGGGGCAACGTCGCATCTGCTCGAACGATTCTCGGCAACGGTGGCGAACTCGATGGCGAGGAGTTCCTGCCGGACGAGCAGCGCGTCATTTCGCGCTATTGGATTTCGCTTCCGTAGTTGCGGCGAGATCGTTCAGACTTCTTGCTCACGCTGCTTGGTCAGGCCAAGATCGACACCGTCGGCAACGATCGTTTCTAGTGGGGATCGAGCATTGAGCGAGCCATGGATTCCAAAGGGATTTCACACGGTCACTCCGAACATCATCGTCGATGATGCGGAGGCCGCCATCGCGTTTCTCAAGCGCGCGTTCGGAGCAAGCGAGCACTATCGGTTGACACTGGCGAACGGCAGGGTCACGCACTGCGAGCTGGCCCTGGGCGATTCGATCGTGAATCTCGGAGAGGCCATGGAAGGGTTCCCCGCGCGCGGCCTCGTCGCGCAGATCTATGTCGAGGACGCAGACGCACTGTTCGAGCGAGCAGTGAACGCCGGCGCGGCCGTCGTCATGCCGATGACCGACATGTTTTTCGGCTCGCGCGAAGGTCGCGTATCGGACCCGTACGGCAACGTGTGGACGATCGCCACGCTGAAGGAGCACGTGTCGCCGGCCGAGATGCAGCGTCGGATGGCGGCCGAGGGCTACTAGCGTGACGCGGCTACGAGTTCTGCTGCTTCCGCTGCTGGCGATGGCCGCGAGCTGCAACCAACGGGACGTGGCGTCGAGCCTCGTGCCCGCGGCGGACCAGGCGCTTGCGATGTACTACGTCGATCTGCTGCGGGCGCGGAAGTTCGACGACATCGACCGTGCGGCCATCCCGAGCGTCCGGGGCCCCCGTTTGTACGGCGCGCTGTTGAAGAACGCCGAAGCGTTGCCCGAAAAGGAGGCGCCGAGCTCGAGAAAGCTGGTCGGCGCGCAGGTCTATACGGACCAGGAAGGCACGAAGACCGATGTGGTGTTCGAGTACGACTTCTCGGGGAAATGGGTTCTCGTGAACGTCGCGATGCTGCGTAAGCCCGACTCGGTCTCCCTCGCAGGTTTGAGCGTGCGCGCGATCCCCGAATCGCTCGAAGAGCACCATCGATTCCGGTTAGCGGGGAAGTCGGCCGCGCACTACGTCGTGCTTGCGTTGGCGATTCTGTTTCCCCTGCTGACCCTGTACGCGTTGGTGGCGTGCGTAAGGACGAAGACGTCGTGGCAGAGGTGGCCGTGGATGGTGTTCATCCTGTTCGGCATTGGCAGCTTCTCGATCAATTGGACCACCGGGGAAACGCAACTCTCGCCTTTGACCGTTCGCCTGTTCGGCGCGTCGGCCACCGCCGTCCTCTATGGCCCATGGATTCTGTCAGTGTCGTTTCCGCTGGGAGCGCTGGTCTTCCTGTTGCGCAGAAGAGTGCTGACGGCCGCCGCGCCGAACGCGTAATGGACAAGATCCTGCGATTCAACGGTGGCTCGAAGCGCGACCCGGCTGTCGATAACTGGTTGAGCACGCGTTCCGAAGAGTACCGCCCCATCGTGCACAGGTGGTTCGAGCGCCTGCGCCGCTGCGGCCCGGACGTTCGCGAGCTTCTGCACGACGGCGCGGCGACGGCCTGTGTGGGGGACGTGCCGTTTGCCTACGTGGGCGCCTTCAAGAATCACGTGAACTTGGGCTTCTTCAACGGCGCGGCGCTCGACGATTCCTTCGGGCTGCTGGAGGGAACCGGCAAACGCATGCGGCACGTGAAGCTGACACTGCGCGTCGAGGTCGATGCGCACTCGCTCGACGAGCTCATTCGCGCGGCGTACCTCGATTGCCGAGTGCGCGCCGGCACAGCGGGCGGCGAGCCGTGAGAGTCGTCGCGATACGCCACGGCGAAACCGAGTGGAACGCGCTCGGTCGCGAGCAGGGTCAGCTCGACAGCCCGCTGACCGCCCGCGGACTGAAGCAGGCGGAGGCCATCGCCGACCGGTTGCGGCGCATGAGCTTCTCGGCCCTGTACTCGAGCGATCTCGGCCGCGCGCTGCACACGGCCGAGATCGTTGCGAGCGCCACCGGCGCCAGAATCGAAGTGGACGCGGGGCTTCGCGAGCGCCACACCGGGATCTTCCAGGGCATGACGAAGGCGCAGATGGAGGCGCAGCACCCGACCGAGTACGCAGCCTATGTGTCGGACCCTTACATGTATGCGGTTCCGGGCGGCGAAAGCGGGCAGCAGCGTACCGAACGCAGCGTCCGCGTCATGAATGTGCTGGCCGATCGCCATGCCGACGAAACCATCGTCCTCATCACGCACGGTGGGTTCCTGATGGGCTTCTTCGAGCACGTGCTCGGTCTTGCGCCGGGCAATTCATGGCGCTTCAAGCGGCAAAACGGAGCATTCAATGTCTTCGATCGCGCCGACGGCGTATGGAGCCTCGAGACGTGGAACGACACGAGTCACCTCGATGCGCTAGGCTCGCTCGACGAACCACCCTCGCTCTGAACCGGAACGCTCGATGACGAAGCTGCGTGTCCACACCTTCGCGATCTCGCTCGACGGCTACGGTGCCGGCCCGCGCCAGGATCTCAAGAACCCCCTCGGCGTCGGCGGGCATTCGCTGCACGAATGGGTTCTTCGCACGCGTACGTTCGCGAAGATGTTCGGCCGAGAGGGCGGGGAGACTGGCGTCGACGACGATTTCGCCGCGCGCGGTTTCGAAGGCATCGGCGCGTGGATCCTCGGCCGCAACATGTTCGGGCCGGTCCGCGGGGCCTGGCCCGACGACACGTGGAAGGGCTGGTGGGG
>FTEZ01000188.1_pt1 | contig 9379 bp, 6 predicted proteins | sample 1640331 | NCBI WGS metagenome assembly FTEZ01 (sample SAMEA3914816, study PRJEB12502) | metagenome | biome: forest; material: soil | place: USA | collected 2011-09-16 | depth 0.3 m
CATCCTGCGTGTGCGGGAGCTCGTGTGCCGGAATTCCAGGAACGGGATTGCGCTCGATGACTTCAAGTGCCACCTGGTCGCGCATTCGATGGGCGGGCTCGTTTGCCGCGCGTTCCTGCAGAACACGCAGCTCGGCGACCAGAAGGCGCGGGATTGCGTCGATAAGTTTTTCACCTACGCGACTCCCCACAATGGCATCGAGATGGCGGGGATCAACGTTCCGGAATTCCTTGGCCTGAACGACATCAACAATTTCAACCGCGATCGCATGGCCACATACCTCGATCTCGGCGCCATGTACAAGAAGACGAAGCGCGTCGACTGGATGCCGGAGGAGACTTTTCCTTCCGAGCGAATTTTCTGCATGGTGGGCACGAACCGCAGTGACTACAACGTTGCTGCCGGCTTGTCACGCACCTTTGCGGGCAACGGTAGCGATGGCCTCGTCCGAGTCGCAAACGCTTCGGTATGGGGCATCAACAAGCAAGGCAAGGTTTCCGATCCATCGGCGACCGCATACTGCTTTCGCTCTCATTCCGGACGCTACGGAATCGTGAACAGCGAAGAGGCGTACCAGAACCTGGTCCGCTTCCTGTTCGGCGACATTCGTGTGGACCTGTGGGTGGATATCGAGGGTGTGCGCGTTCCGCAAGAGCTCGAAGAGCAGGACAAGGCCGGCAAGGTCGATGCCCTCTATCAGTTCGAAGTGCTGGCCTCTCCCCGAGGCAAACGCTGGTATCTCACCCGGCGCATCGCGGAAGAAGACTCGGTTGCCTGCCGCGACCACTCAGTGCTGAAGAAGGCGACAGCAGCCGCACCCGAGAAGATTTACCTGTCGACCGTGTTTCTCGCCAATCGCTACAAGGTGAATCCCAGGCTCAGGACGCTTTCATACAGCATGATGCTCGCGGTGCGCGTGCCGGACTACGAGGTCAACAAGCAGTTCTGGCCAGATCGGCACTACGAAGGCGGCTACCTCTATCGCGATTCCGTAGTGATCGAGCTGAAGGCGCCCGCCAAGGCGGGTGGCGACTGGCAGGTCTCCTACAACTGGCAGAGCAAGGACGTGGGCCAGGCCACCACCCCGATCTCGGTGGAGAAACTCAAGCAGGGGAAGGCGGAGATCGATATTCCCTTCGCCACGGTCGATGAGACGCCGCCGCGCTCACCCGGCGTGGCGGGCAAGCTGCGATTCGTCATTTCGCTGTGGAACCAGGACGAAGAGTGACAAGGAAGCTGTAACGGCAGTTATTCGTCGCTTTTCTGCTTCAAGGTGAAGCCGAACATTCCCTTGCGATTGATACCGATCACCAACTCGTTCTCGTGACCCTGCGGAACGCGCGCTGTCCCACATCGCCTCAGGGGCAAACGCGCAACAACGTTGCCAGGATCGAACAATGAAAAAAACGCGACCCCCGGGCCGGGCTTCGGGCATCGATCGACGGGATTTCGTGAAAACAACGCTGGCCGCGACAGCATGTGCCATCGCGCCCGCCAGTCATTTGTTCGCGCAGTCGCCCGCTGCTGCGAGGAACGTGCAAACGATGGCGGCCGTGAGCCGCTCCGGCAAGGCGCTCGCGCTGGCGCGTGCGGATGTCGAAGAGTTTGGCGCGAGCCTGCGCGGTGAGTTGATCCTGCCCGGCGATTCCGATTATGAGCAGGCGCGAAAGCTGTGGAACGGCTCGTTCGACCGTCGTCCCGCGCTCATCGCCCGGTGCGTGGGCGCGGCCGATGTCGTTCAGGCTGTGAACTTCGCGCGGTCCAGCGACGTGCTGACGGCGGTTCGCGGTGGCGGCCACAGTATCTCAGGGCAGTCGGTCTGCGATGGCGGGCTCGTCATCGATCTCTCGCAAATGAAAGCGATCCGTGTCGACCCTGTCGCCAGGACGGCGCAGGCGCAGCCCGGAGTGCTACTCGGCGAGCTCGACCGGGAAGCGCAGGCATTCGGGCTCATCACCACGCTGGGCACGGCCTCCGATACCGGCATTGCCGGCCTCACGCTGGGCGGTGGCCTGGGGCGGCTCGCGCGCAAATACGGGTTCTCATGCGACAACCTGCTCTCGGTCGACATCGTCACGGCAGACGGCAAGCTGCTGCGCGCAAGCGAGCGCGAGAACGCAGATCTGTTCTGGGCCGTGCGCGGCGGCGGCGGCAACTTCGGTGTCGTCACACAATTCGAGTATCGGCTGCACGAGCTCGCGCCGAACGTGCTCGGCGGGATCGTGATGTTCCCGTATGCGGGGGCGGCCCGGATTCTCAGCGCACTGAGCGACTTCACCGAAGGCGCGCCCGACGAGATGTATCTCAACCCGATGATCGCTTCGTCGCCCGGGGGCCGCATGATCGGCTTCGAGGTCTGTTATTGCGGCCCGCCGGCGCAGGGCGAGCGGCTGCTCGCGCCGCTCCGGAAGTTGGGCAAGGTGCTGGCGGACGATATCGGGATCAAGACGTATCTCGAAGTGCAGGGCAGCTTCGATCCGGGCCTGAGTGCGGGTCGCAACTATTACTTCAAGTCGGGCTTCACGCCGCGCGTGACGCCCGCGATGGCCGACGAGATCATTGATATCTTCGCAGGTGCGCCGGCCTCGCTGATGGGCGTGCCGCTCATTCATCTCGGTGGCGCGGCCGGGCGCGTGAAGCCGACTGCAACGGCCTTCTGGAATCGCGACGCGCACCATGACCTGGCCGTCTGGGCTGTTTGGGAAAACCGCGCGGATAGCGAGAGGATCATCGCAGACGTGCGCGGCTTCTGGCGCAAGCTCGAGCACCTGACGAAGGGCTACTACATCAACACCGATTCGCCGGACGACGAGCGCCGCCTGCGCGAGACCTTCGGAGACAACTATGCGAGGCTGGTGCAGATCAAGGACAAGTACGATCCGAAGAATCTCTTCAGGCTGAACTCGAACATCAAGCCCTCCGCGAAAGCCTGAAGGGCTGGCGCGTCACGGGCTCACGCGCTTGTAGGTCCCATCGAACTCGGTCTTCCAGGTTCGGCTGTTCTCGGAAGAGGATTGCCAAAGCTGACGCACGGTGCCGCCGGGCTGAAGCGTCCACGTGATGCGTTGTCGCATGGGAGTGGCGCCTTTCTCCGCGATTGTCGAGCCTTCAAGCACCATGGCCCCGTCTGCAAACCTGCCTTCGAGAATCAGCAGCGCGCCGGAGCTATCCACCCAGGTCTGGTGCCACACATCGCGGGTCGCGTCATAGATATTCAGGCTGTGGCCAGTGACCCCGCCGACACCGGTCCAGGACTCCAGGAGCGCGCATCCCCCAAGCACTGCCGTGATTTCGTTTTTGCCGGCGGCTTTCCCGTTCTGCGTGACGTTCCAGGTGCCAATCCAGAAATCGAACTGGTGGTGAGTTGGGGTGCCGCACGCTGTGTTTCCGGTTGCGGATTGAGCGGCTGCGTGCTGCGCGGCCGGCCCAATCAACGTCAGGGCGGCAATGACGGCAACCATGGCCCGCGTGATTTTCTTCATGGCCAGCAACATATGCGCATCGCTTTTGCAGTCAAGCGGTCGCGTCGGCAGATGCCGCGGAACGAGGGCGTCCGGCGCCGAAAGGAGTTGGTCCCCAGGTCGAAGAGCGCCTCGACCTCGGGCCACGCTCACTGGGCGCCAATTCCATTGGACGATTCGCCGCTGTCCACGTTGTCGAGACACGGCCGCACCATTTTTCCGGTCGCGTCGACGATGCACACCGCCGTGGACAGCGAAAAGTCATGTTCGCCGCGGTCGCGGAACGTGACTTCCGAATAGAGCGCGGTATATCGCGGTGGCTTCGTGGGCTCGCTGCAGACCGGGCGACCTCGCGGGCGCTTGCACGCATGAGCGGCCCAATGCGCGTTACGGAAGTCGCGCGTAGGACTGCTTGCGCTCCAGGCGACACTGCGAAGCGGTGTCCGTCCCGGCTGCACGGCCAGCTCCAGCTTTCGCGCCGACGAAGTGAATCTCCAGGAAAGTGAGGGAAGCGGCTGGGACCGGGTCGAGTAACGGTGGACGGCACTCAATGCCCCTATCAGACGGCCCACGTCACCCACGCCGTGGCCCTGATTGGGGATGTACAGCACATGCTTGGGCTGCGGCAGTTCCTGCCAGTAGAGACTGAGTGCGTCGAGCGGCCAGTAGCGATCGTTCGTACCGAGCACGATCAGTTTTGGCATCGTAAGACTGGCGCGATAACTGTAGGGATCCACCATTTCGATGAGCCTGCGGCCGCGCTCGGAGCCGATGCGCCCTGGCAGATCGATGCTCTCGTAGTCCTGGACTTCCTCGGAGAGTTTGCCGAACGTATCCCGCTGCAGGTGGATCTGCTCCGGCAGGTTGAGCATGTCGATGACCAGCGGCGCGACACTCGCCACGCGCGGATCCGTGGCCGCCGTGAGCCATGACGTCCAACCTCGCTTTGAAGCACCTGCGAGAGTGAAGCTGTCCACGGTGAGATCCCACTGCTGTTTTGCCGCGCTCTGCACAGCGTCCATCGCACGCACCGCGGTCTTGACCATGGGAAGGAGCAGCGGCCAGTCGGGCTCGCCGGTTTCAAGATACTGGTCGAACGTGTAAGCGATGAGGGCGTCTTCCCGCCTGCCGAAAAGGGGTTGAAACGGCGTTTGCCTCACGACGGCGACGAGCGAGTGAGCCGTTTCCGCCAGGCGAGCGAAGACGGGTGCCGCGCGAGGCAGATCGTGCTGCCCGCTCTCGTATTGCGGGTTCCACCGCCCGCCATCGATGAAAAGGAAAGCCTGCCGCGAAGCGAGGTCGATGCTTTTCGGGCGAAACAGGAACAGCTGGTGCTTCCAGGCGATGTCGCGCCACGTCTGTGAGGTGAGGATCAGTTCGACGTACTCCCCGGAACCCAGGGGTTCATTGCGCACCTTGTCCCAGCGATAACTCGTGTCGGCTTGCGTCACGTAGTCCGCGAGGAGCCCCTCCGCGGGCGCGCTGGAGGGTGTGGCAGGACACAGGCAGAGCGCGGCGAGAGTCATCGCCGCATGACTCCAGTTCTTTTGCCGCGGCAAACCGGGGATTGGCATGGACGAAGCCGTCACGAACCCGCCAGGTATCCCGGCCCGACGCGCAATCCGTGGGTGACGCTGTCGGGAAGGGAGCACAGGAGGACGACCGAGACGAGTGCATGAGCGATGCCTATGGCGAACAGATTGGTTTCGCGCCGGTACAACGTACATGCCGCCACTCCGGCTGCGAGCGTGACGGCAACCAGAAAGACGTTCGGCATGTGAAACGTCGCGAACGTTACGGCCGCACTGGCCGTTGCTGCTGTGGGGTCCGCAAAGATTTCCAGGAACCGCCGATAGAAGAAACACAACAATCCGTACTGCTGGGCCGTCGCCCACGCGAGCATCCAGGGAGCCCCTTCCAAAATGCGCGACCACGAGGGGAAGTGCCAGGTCCCGAGTGCGAGGCCGATGCCGAGCGCAACGGCCACCGCCGGTGCGACGAAAGACACTGCGTTACGGAGCGCACGCGGCAGGTTGTCGGCGCGGAGTCCGAGGTGTTGCGCGGTTTCGTGCCTCCGCAAGTGGCTGATGAGACCGAGCCCCCCAAACAGCGCGACGATCAGGAGCGACGCGCCGGCGAACGCGCCTTGCCAAGCCCAGATGTAGGAGAGAAGCGCAACAAGCATGGCTGCTACTTCCAGTAGCGCGGCCGTTCGCCAAGTCGTTCGGGCTGCCACGAGCATCGCGGACCAACGTATTCTCATCGACACTCTACTCAGAGCCACAGCAGATGCGACCGTAGGCCGGACCGATGCAATGAGCAGATGAACGGTTCTGACACGGTGTCCGACGCCGCCGCCGTAAAAATCCACCGGCGGGCATTGCTGCCCGCCGGTGGTGGCCGTCAGAGAAGCTCGCCTCAATGAAAATCGGCCTCGGGAAGAGGTGCATCCGCAGGTTGGCGGGCGCTTGTCGGGAGCGGAAGAGGGCTTTGATCTGAACGGAGCCGGGGGTCCGGCGTCAGCGGCTGCGCGTTGCTCGCGAAGCGATGGCGTTCGTCAGCGGGCTTTATCAGCGGAGCTCAACAATCCCCATTCATTGAGCCATGCCTTCATCTTCGTGATCTCGCCCCTCTGCACGACGAGGATGTCGTCGACGAGCACATCGATCCCGTAAGGTCGGCGGCCGCTGGCGAACTCCCGCTCCTGCAGGGCGCGCGCCATGTCGAGCGCGCCCTCGTGATGCACGATCATTCCCTGCAGCCACAGCCGTTCGAACTCCGCACCGCTCGCCGCGCTTATCGCGGCCATCTGGGCCCTGGACAACATGCCGGCCATCGGCGGATCACCGTGCATCTCGTGGTGGGGAATCTCCACGCCGCGCGCGGTGGCCAGGTCGAGCAGGGCCTTCATCTGATCGATCTCGACCCTTTGCGCCCCATCGAGGTAGCGCGCGAATCGAATGAAATCCTCGCGCTTCGTGCGTGACGGCACGAATGCGGTGAGATCGAGCGCCTGCTCATGGTGCACGATCATGTGGCTCAGGAAGAGGAGATCCTCCGGAGAGTAAAGCGGCGTGGCGACCTCGCCAGCGCCGCGTTCCGGGGGCGGACCACCGTGCTCCTGCGCCGCCGACACACCGGTGGCCGCCAGGCCGACCAGCAGCAGCGCGACGCGCCACCGCGACGGACGAGTCGCTTGGACCCGCCATCGCGATTCGCACCTCGCTTCGCAAGTCGGTGCAGTGGCGTTCATTACCTTGGGGTCGAGCGCGGTGGCCCCGACGGGTGCGGGCTCGTGCGATTCGATGAGTACACGACGTTCTTCGGCACTTCGTCCGCGCGCGGTCCGGTGTACTTGAGAACGTGCAGCCCCGTCTGGTTGTCGCCGACGTAGATCAACCCGTTGTGGATATCGGGATAAGTCATGATGTCACCCCACGGGACGGGCCTCGCATGCCCGACTTCGCGCGGGTTGAACGGGTTGGAGATATCGATCGCACGCACCCCGTGCCCCAGCCAGCCGACGAATACCAGGTTCTCCAGCACGGTCGGGTTGTGTGCATGCATCATCGGCCGGATCAATGCGCCGGGCGGTTTGGGCTGCGCGAGGCATTTATCGACCAGGCTGTCGGACTGGGCGAGCGCGCCCACCATCATCGGCGTGATTTCCGACTCGATGTTGATGATCCGCAGTCCTCGCTCCGGGCAGGGGCCGAACGGCCACTCTTCCGTGATGACGACCCACGCCGGGCGCTTCTTCGGGTTGCCGCGTGAAAGCGTCGGCCGGTTGGGCACGGGTACCGCGCTGTGTACTCCAACCATCGCGACCAGCGGTGGGGTGAAGCTGAAGCGAGAACGGGTTTCCAGCCGGATGTAGCGCGCCAGCTTGTCGGCATCGGACCGGCCGGAGCGCAGCATCGTGAGCACGCCGGGGTCGGAGTTGAGCACGGGATGCACGCAGTCCCTGGCCACGTCCGGAAGCTTTTTGACGTCGACCACGCCTCCCACTTTTCCATCGACCCACGCATTGGATGAGCGCTGGGCGCAGGCGCTTCCCGATGCGAGCTGTGCGTTCGTGTTCTGCGCGATCTTCTCTGTATCGAGGATGTACATCCCGGCGGTGGTTCCCGCAACGTAGAAGCGCTCACCGTCGTCGGACATAGTCCCTGAGTGCAGGCTGTTCACCTGCGAAGGCTGTGAGGCGCCGGGTCGGCCCCACTGGTCAGTCAGTTGTTTGTAGTCGGCAAACCGGCCGGCGGTGTAGAGGCCCGTTTCGTCGGGCCGTTCGTTGCGCACCGGACCGCCAATGTTCTCCAGCGTGAAGGAAGCGATGAACACCGGCTCCTTGAGCACTGCACCGGTCTTCTCATCGGTGATCGCGGTGACGATGAGGTCTTCATCCTGCGATCCGTAAGTCTGTGAAATGACCAGCAACCGATTGGGATTGCGCGAGTCGTGCCAGAGATAGAACTCGTGCGCCAGGACGCCCTTGGCCGTTGCGCCCGGGTCGACAGGCAGGCACGTCTTCGGGTCGAGCGTATAGGTGATGACGTCGCCGCCCGTTCCGGTGGCGGCGCTGCGGACCATCAGCATGCGATCGACGCCGTCCGAGGAAGTGTAGTTATACGGGCGCAATTCGCGGTCGCGCACGGCCGTTTCGCCGTTGTCGGCGGTGAGCTGGGGCATGGAGCCCACCTCGACCGGGGGATCTTTCTCCGGGTTGGGCTGGATCCTGAAAATCTTGATGTCGCGGGTGACACGCGGGCCGGTCGTGTTGGTGGAGTTGCTCCGGCCCCAGTACAGGCAGTCCCCGGCAATTCCGAGCCCGGTCGAGCCCCACCCGGTGGGAAAGCCGTCGAGGTCGCCGCCGTGCCATTTGCCGGTGGCAGGATCCTTCGTGGACGGCGCGGTCGGCACCCAGTGAATCCATTCGAAGTTCCGGAACAGGCCGAGCTTCCTGGCCGCCACGAAGGCGCCGGCATGCGCGTCCTGGGGCGAAGAGGTCGGGTCCAGGTTCCCCGACGCATCCATTCGACCGCCCGGCAGCTTGTCGAAGGGGATGTCGAAGGTCGTGTAGGTGGCCGGGACGCAGTCGATGGGCTTGCCGCTGCCCGGGTCTGTGCATCCTGCAGCGTTGTTTTTGGCGGTGGCCGCGAGCGTTGTCGCGGCAAAGACGGTGACGCCGACCGTTGCGACTATCAGCGCCATCATTGTCGATCGCATGAAGTTCCCCCCGTTTCCGATTTTTGGCGGGCGGCAGTATCCCTCGCGGCCACGAGCCGTGCCACGGAGCGGCAGCCAGTGCCCGAAATCGCGGATGCCGATGCAGAGGGGTGCCTCGTCGCCGGGCGGCGTACGCTCCCACCCAAGCTTGGCGCCGGGGCAATTTTTGTTCCTGCAGATCACGCCAGCATCGGCGATTTTCTCTGGCTACTCGCCGCGCTCGATGACACCATGCGCCGGCAACGGAAGGCACGTCGGTTCCTTCACAATGCGTTTGAACGCGCCTCACGGACGGTCGGTCGCTCTTCGAATCGGCAACATACGAATGAAGGGTACGCCCCCGGCAATCGATTTCGGCGACGAGTCGCTCCCCGACCGGGAGACTGGCGCTCGTGTACGACTATTCATCGGGCCACTGATAGCCCGCGAAAGCGTCGTTTTGCGCTACGTAGTGGCGGTATCGCTCGTGGCGGCTGTTTGCCTGCTGCGCCTTGCACTGGTGCCCGTGATGGGCACCGACGCGCCGCTGCTTCCGTTCGTTTTGGCCGTGTTCGCAGCGGCGTACCTCGGAGGCCTCGGGCCCGCATTGGTCGCGGCATTTCTGACACCGCTCGCCGCGGCGCCCATCTTCACCGCCTGGCTGCACGGAACACACGTCCTCGCATGGACCAGCCACGCCGTTTTCTTCGTGGTCG
>FTEZ01000274.1_pt1 | contig 9283 bp, 5 predicted proteins | sample 1640331 | NCBI WGS metagenome assembly FTEZ01 (sample SAMEA3914816, study PRJEB12502) | metagenome | biome: forest; material: soil | place: USA | collected 2011-09-16 | depth 0.3 m
GTCACTCCCCATCCCGCCCGGGGCGCTTGGAACCTGCACCGACCCCGAGCCCGTCACGAACGGCTGCTCGCCCCGCAGCTGCCGCTGCAACTCGTCGCGACGCTTCATCGCAACGCCGAGACTCGTCTGAGCCTTGCTCAACCCATCCATCTCCGCCTGCAGACGCGAGAAGTAGTCACCCTGCGCTCCTGGCATGAGCCCGACGTTGCGCCTCTTGAAATCGGCCAGCCGCTCTTCCGCGGCAGTCAGACGCCGCTCGAGATCCGCGATCTGCTCGAGCAGGAACTTCTGGGCCTGCGCCGAGCCGTCGCGCTTGCCGCCGAGCGCACCCTCCACGAAAGTGTTCAGGAGTTTTTCGACCACCTCGAGACTCTTGGCGCGGTTCGAGTTCTTGTAGGAGATGTTGAAGACACCGGAGGCGGTGCCATCGCGCCCGATGCTGCCGGAGATGTCTATGGCATTGCGCAGTTTGTCTATCACGACCTGCTGCGCGCTCGGAGTGACGGCCCCGATACCCAGATCCGTTTCTTCGGCGACCTTCAGAAGCTGCGGGCCGCCAAGCAACGCCTGGCGCACACGCTGGATCTGTGTGTCCACGTCTGAATCCACGCTGAGGCCGCGCGTGACTTCGCTGAGCGCCGTCTTGGTGTCGACGAATACGCGCGCGGTGGCCTGATAGGTATCCGCCATGAAGAAGATCGCTGTCCAGGTCGCAATGGCGACTCCCCAGGCGATGAGCAGGGCGACGCGGCGAAAGCGCCACGCGCCGCGCAACTGTTCCAGCAGGTTATCGACGAGCGCGCTGACGTTGGGTCCGAGCTCCATTCGCGATGCTCCTAAAACATGGCCTGCGGCACGACCAGCACATCACCCGGCCGAACGGGTATGTTCTGCTTCATGTCGCCCTTGTTGAGGAGGTCAGCGAGCTTCACGCGAAGTTCCTTCTGCACCCCCTTCTCCGTTCGCACGACCTTCGCGCGATTGCCCGCCGCGAACGGCCCGAGACCACCGGCCTGCAGCACCACGTCCAGCACCGTCATGCCCTCGCGGTACGCGACCGACTGCTGGTGCCCCACCTGGCCCACCACCTTCACCTGACTGAACGAGCTGACCGGCTGCGTGACGATGATGTTCACTTTGGGTGAACGCACATATTCGCCGAGCACCGCTTCCATATCGCGCGAGAGCTGCGTCGGGGTCTTGCCGACAGCGGTCATGTTCTCGACCAGCGGCGTGGAGATCTTGCCGTCCGGCCGCACCGGGATCGATTGCGAAAGCTCAGGGTTGCGCCACACGAATACCTGGAGCACGTCGCCGGGACCGATGATGTATTGCTCTGCCTCCGGCGGCGTGGCCGGTGGCGGCGGCTCAGCGGCCGCCACACCCAGCGACGCGAAGCCTCCGGCAAGCAGCAATGCAGCCGATAAACCCAGCGTTTTCAAAGAGGTTAGTAGATCTCGCCGCAGCATGCGGGAAGCGTACCAGAACACCCCAGGACAATCCGTTGACATTGTTCTCAAACCTTCAGATCGGCGAGCAGGCGCTCGGCATCCTGGCGCGCGGGAAAGTCCCCTTCAGCGCTCAGGGCGCGCGACAGAACCGCGCGCGCATCGTCCCGGCGGCCTGCCTGGGCCAGGACATATGCATAGTGATATTGCGCTTCCGCATCGCGCGGCAGACCACGCGCCGCTTTCTCCAGTAACGGCAGAGCGCGGTCCGTGGCGCGCTTCTTAGCCAGGATCCATCCGAGTGTGTCGGCGACTGCGGCGGAGTCGGGCGCGAGCCGCTGAGCCCGCTCGGCGAAGGACTCCGCTCGACCGTCCCCGAGGGTCGAATACACCCAGGCGAGATTGTTCAGAGCGACGACGCTGGACGGCGACTGCTGCAGGATTTGCTCGCACTCGCTCGCCGCTTGCTTGAAGTCGTGCTGAGTCAGATAGTAGCTCGCGAGGATCCCGCGAACGCGAAAGTCTGCCGGTTGAAGTGCAAGCCACTGCTGCAACGGCTCTTCCGGCTTGGGCAGGCCGCCCACCACCCGAGCTTGATGAAGCTTCGCCGCAGAGATGGCGTCGGGCCGCTGACGGGCAGCAGCCGCATAAGCGTCCGCAGCGTCACGGTACGCGCCTGAAGTTGCAAGAACGTCGCCTTCCAGCAGCAGGACGTCGGCATCGTTCGGGCGCTCCGAGAGGAGCGAACGTACCCGTGCGAGCGCGGCATCATATTTTTTGCCGCGCACGTCGATGAGCGCCAGCGCGGCAACGGCCGGAACCATGTTCGGCTGCTGGGCGAGCGCCTTCTGGAAAGACTCGCTCGCCGCAACCGACTGATCGAGCGCAAGTTGCGCCCGCCCAGCATTGACCCAGTACGAGGCATTGCGCGGGGCCATCTCAGCGGCCCGCCGGAACCGGACCAGCGCCAGGTCGAACTGCCGCCCCTCCAGGAGCAGGAGACCGACCCGATTCACGATGTCCGGCCGGTCGGGAAGGCTGGCGATGACACCATCGAACACGGCAGCGGCGGCACCCACGTCCGCGCGGACGAGGTGGAGCTGACCCATCGCGAGCCGCAACTCGATCGCGGGCGCCTTGCCAGGCCCAGCCACCAGCACCTGCTTTGCATCGTTATAGGCACCCCGGCGCGTCAACAGATCCGATAGGGCGAGGCGGGCCAACACATTTGCCGGCTCGGCGGCCAGCGCGGTCCTCAATGTTGCCTCCGCGCCTGCTTGATCCCCCGTATCGGCATCAAGCTGAGCCAGCCCGAACAGGGTCGGCACACTGCGCGGGTCGAGCGTCAACGCCTGCCGCAGCAAGTTGTGCGCCCGCTCGAACTCCCAGCGAGCCGCGAAGAAAGCGGCTCCCACGTTCAGAGTCGCGACATCGTTGGGCCGTGCGGCGAGCAGCTTCTCGATCTGCGCGCGCGCCGCGGCTGGGCCCCGCTCAGCGTTGAGCGCGGCGACGAACAGCATGTCCCGACGGAGATCGACGCTGGCGACTGAAGAACCTTCTTGCAGCAACTGCAACGCATCGCGCGAGCGGCCCTCGGCGAGATACGTTCGGGCCAGCTCGAGCCTGAGCTCGGGATCCGCCGGGTTCGCCTTGACTCCTTGTTCGAGCGCTTCGCGCGCGGCGCCAGCATTGCCGGATCGCAGTCGCGCGCTGCCCAGCAGCGCATAAACCTGCGGGTCTGCGGTGTCCGCGTCGACCGCTGGTGTGAGGGCGCGGAGAGCCGCCTCAGGCTGGTCCAGCTGCAAGCGAACGCGTGCGAGAAGCTTGCGGGCCTCGACGTTGTCGCTCGCGTTCTGCACGACTGCAGAGAGTTGCGATTCGGCCTGCAGCAGATGGCCCTGGGCCAGTTGAGCAGCGCCGAGCATCATGCGCGCCTGTACGAAATCCGGCGCCTTTGCGACCAGGCGCTGCAGATCTGCGATGCCGCCAGAGTAATCGCCGCGCACGAGCTTGATGCGCGCGCCAAGTAGAACTGTCGTGCGGATGTCCGGCGCCAGCTGCGCAAGTGTCCGGTGGACTTCGGATGCTTCCGCAAGCTTGCCCTGTGCGAGACACGCTTCTGTCAGCACCGTCAGCGCGTGAGCACGCTGCGGCAAAGGCGTCCGCGGCGACATGCGCTGCAGTGAAAGACGCAAAGCCGCCTCCGCCTGTGCGACTTGTCCGCGGCGAGCGAGCAGACTCCCCTTCAGCAATGGCGCGTCAAAAGAAGCCGGGTCCGCGACCAGCGCCGAGTCGAGCTCGGACAATGCCTGATCCGACTCTCCGCGCGTTGCGAGCGCCTCCGCGCGCGCAACGCGTGCGGAAGTCGGCGCACTGGGCGATTGCATCACCCGCTCGAGCACAGCGAGGGCCTGGTCCGGCCGCCCGAGCGCGTTGAGCGCGCGCGCGAGAAGGACGCTCCGATCCGGCTCCGCCAGTACCAGTGCGCGGGTTCTGAGAGCCTGCTCAAGGGCGGCGGGCTGCCGAATAGCCATCAACACCTCGGCGCGCAGCCGATCGACCGCCTCCCCTTTCGCGCCGTCCCTGATTGCGCGATCGAGCTCGAGTTGCGCATTGCCGGCATTGCCGAGGTGCAACGACAGCCGCGCGAGCAGAACGCGCGCAGCCGCATTTTCCGGTTCGCGCTGAATGGCCTTCTGTAACTCGATCATGGCGCGGCCCGCGTCGCCTGAATCGAAAGCGGTCTGCGCCCGCGCGAGTCTTTGCTCGCCGTTCACGAACGCATCACAGCCGGCGAGCATGAGCATCGAGGCGAGGAGAAGCGTCACGCTCACGCGGCTCATCACTGACTTTTCCCCAACGCGACGACTTCCGGATGCGGAAGGTTGCGCGAACCTTGCACGAACGCCTGCAGGCGCGCACGTGCCGCTTCGCAGCCAGGCTCGCACGCCGATCTCAGGGCGGTCACTGAAGACAACGGTGATGTGCCGATCGACGCAACTCCATACCAGAGCTGGGAAAGGAATCCGGAGCGGAACACGCGTTCCCCAATGTAATACCGCGACCAGATGACGGCCTTTCCGTCCGCCTCGTCAACAGTCAGTAGCTCGCGCCAATCACCGCCTGAGATACGGACATCGTGTGCTTCCAGTGCCTGGTGTGAGGCCGGGTCGCCCAGCACTGAGTTATCGTACGCGACGAGTTCCACTCCCTGTCGCTGCGTTCGATACGTCGCGGTGAAGACCTCGACGTTGTACCCGCCCGGCCCGGAGTACGCGCGCCGATCCGCAACGCTCGCGCCGTGGAACTGGGGGGCCCAGGATGACCCGGGGGTTGGTCTCACCAGCGTCCAGCGCTCCGGAGCTGAGGGCCACGCGACCCTGATCGGTGACGCATCGGCAGGACGCGTCAGTTCTGACGCATAAACGAGAATCGGTAGTACGCACATGCATGCCAGCGCAGCGGCATATGCCTGCGCAGGCACCGGCGTCTGGGGTCGTTGCCCAGTCGTCGCGACCCTGCCGTCTTCGCTGACTGCGTGTGATTGAACGCCTTGCACAGCCCGCCTGGTCCGGGTGGCGAGCCAAAAGAACAGGCCCATGGCACATGCGAACACCGCCCAGCCAAACCAGTAGTGATCCACTGTAACCAGGAACGTCTGCATCTGCGTCAAGTAGCCGGCCACAATGATCACGAAGACCCGGATCCAGTTCGACGCCAGAGCCAGGGCACCCATTAACGCGACCCAGCGCAGACGCCGGGGCAAAGGCTCCCGGAACAACTCGCCATACAGGGCAGCGATGGCGGCGCCGGCGATCAGAAAGTGGAGCCCGCTGCAGCCATCCGCTATTTCGAACGTTCCTGACGGCACCGTGACCAGGTTTCCGGTGATGATCGCCGGCAGCCCGGTGACCCAGATCAGTACGCCCACCGCCTTCACGGTTGCGCTCTGCAGGAGCCCGTTCGCCTGCCCCCACAAAGGCAACGCGAAATAGAGAAACAGGATCGGGAACGCCAGGCGGCGTCCGACGGCCAGGCCCAACGCTGCGACGAGCGCCGTCAGGATCATCGGCGGAAGTACAATCAGTTGCAGATCCTGCAGGCCCGCCTTCCAGAAGACGACCCACAGCGCCGAGAGCAGCACCAACGGCCCGAGCGCTATGGGCATCGGCTTGGCGCGGGCAGCGGCGAGGTCGTCACGTGCGTCGAAGACGAGCCACAATGAGACGGCAAGTATCAGATAGCCGTGAGTGTAGGTTCGAGACTCGGTGTCGTCCCAAAGGGTCGCAAGTGCCTGCGAAGCCGGCCAGTAGACCATGGCAGCGGCGAGCAGAAAGCCCGCGATGGTCGCAAGGCGTCCCACGATGAACATGTCCACGCCACGTCGCGCCGGCGGCGCGCCGATGGAGCGGGATGACGTGCGGGACGACTCGCGCGGATGGGTTTTGATAGTTGTATGGGACATCGAAAAACGCGCTGGTGCGCGAGTGTACGGAATGCACGAGACGCAGGACCGTGAGCCGAGTCACGAACCGCTTGTGCTCGGTATGGCGATTGCTTGGGCGTAGCAAGTCCGGACATACGCGGCGCGCGGAGGGAGCGATCCGAAGGAATGGCTCACATTGGCGCAAATGTCTCCGAAAACAGACGCTTGCGTATATTGAGCTAACTACCTCCGCTACCTAAGCTCCAGCGCGGAGTCGCTTTTGTTCCCGCAGACGGGAAACCCAACTACCGCCTCGAGGCCTGGTCGCATCGGGACGGAGGAGCTGGCCGAATGGTGTCGTCGAATCACGTTTCCGGTCTATCGATGATCGCCCGCCGCTATGGACGTTTCGTGGCTCTGGCAGCGCTTTCTGCGCTGCTCCAGGCCTGCGGCGGCGGTCCAGCCACCACGGCCAACGCAGTCGCTGACCCGCCAGTCGGTTCTTCCCCTCCCCCGGCGAGTGGCAGCCCGCCTGTCAACCATGCGCCGACCATCGCCGGCACACCCGGCCCGCAGGTCCAGGCCGGCACGGCCTACACCTTCACTCCGCAAGCGTCGGACGCTGACGGCGACACTCTCACCTTCAGCATCGCGAACAAGCCAGCGTGGGCCTCGTTCAGCGCTTCAACCGGTCAATTGAGCGGCACGCCAGCCGCAGCGAACGTGGGATCGTTCGCCAACGTAGTCATCACCGTGAGTGACGGATCCAGCTCCGTCGCGCTGACCTCATTCTCGATCATGGTGAGCGCCACGCCCGTGACCACAGGCAGCGCTACGCTCTCATGGTCTCCGCCCACCGAACGCACCGATGGCAGCGCGCTCACCAACCTTGCGGGCTACAAGATCCGCTACGGCACTGCACCCGATGCGTTTAGCACTACGGTTTCGGTTACGTCTCCAGGGCTGGCGCGCTACCTGATCGACAATCTCACGACCGGCACCTACTACTTCGTGGTCACCGCCGTGGACTCCGCCGGCCTCGAGAGCCAGTTCTCCAGTCTCGTATCGAAGACGATCAGCTGATCGAGGTGGAGTGGCGCCGTGGCCGGGGTACGGCGAGATGACGGCACGAAAAGGTGGCGTCCCCAACGAGATTCGAACTCGTGTTACCGCCGTGAAAGGGCGATGTCCTAGGCCTCTAGACGATGGGGACGTCGTTAAACCGTGGGTGGTGGAGCCAGGCGGGATCGAACCGCCGACCTCTTGCATGCCATGCAAGCGCTCTCCCAGCTGAGCTATGGCCCCGTAACCGTAAAATACTGCCGCAAAATACTGTAAGTGCTCGCGAATTTGAACCCTTCGAAGTTCCGCAGCACGGCCAGTGGAGCGGCGGCCCCGAAGGGGCGCGAAGAATACCAGAACACATTGATCGGAAGGCGCCATTTCAACGCGCCGCCTTCAGGTTGCTCCAACCACCTGCAGCGCCCAGCCATCGCCGCCCGCAGCTACCGCCGCGTGCCACCCGCCCTCAACCGCCAGCAGCCGCACGCGCCAACCCGGTTCGATCCTGGAGGCATCGGCGGTCTCTACCGTGGCCGGTTCGGACCCGGGGCCGAACACGATGCAGAACGAATCGAGCGGGACACCAAGCCCGCAGCCCTGCGCCTTCAGCACGGCCTCCTTCGCTGTCCAGTACCGGAAGAATGCGTCAAGCGTGAGATCGTGTGGCGCCTCGCGTATCGCGGCGAGCTCGGGGCCGCAGAAATACGCGCCGGCAATCGACAGGGCATTGGTGCGGGAGCTGACGGCCTCGATGTCGATTCCCACTTCCCGGCCATCCGCCACCACGAGAAGCGCGCGGCCATTGGAGTGACTCAGGTTGAAGGAGACTCGAGCGATGCCCGGCTGGCACTCCGGTGGGATGAAAGGCTTGCCCCGCTCGCCGGCCGCGAACTTCAGTGCGGCGGGCTCGACACCGCAATGGGGCGCCAGGATGCGCCGCATCAGGCCATGCGAAAAAACAAACCAGGCGCGATCGCGCTCATGGAAAAACCGCACCGCGCGCTGACGTTCGTCTTCCGAAAGCACTTCTTCGCAGCGCGCACGTGCGCCCGCATTGCCTGACAGCGTCAGCGGCCACACCTGAAAAACCCCGCGCGTGGGCTGTACATCGCGACAGCGCTCCAGAACCTCTTCCGTCTCCAGAAATCGCATGCGGTGCCTTTAGCTGGAACCTGCCGTCACCGACGACATACACGCAAGCGTGCATGAAAACCGGCAGAGGCGGAATCTGCAGCTTGTCCGTGCATCCATTTTCAACCCGAAAAAAAATCTGCGGATAGTCGTGAGTTCGAGCGAGCGGGTCAAGCTTGGCCATGCACTGTCGCTTTTCGCCCACGTGTCGCACGCGAGACATTTCAGTCAAACCGCTTTCTCGCGCTCTACTCCGCCGCGAACGTCGGGGTCGCCTTTACGGCAACTGAATCGCGCAAACGAAGCGATTGCCAGATTTCGTGATTGAGCAAGGCACGTGGTGCGTGGGCGCCGCGCATGGCATTGCGATTTCTCTCACGAAGCAACGAACCCGCGTTCACGGGGAAATTCCGTTCCGCTGGTTCGCTTTTGCTTTACGTGGGGAATACATGCATTACGCACATGCGCTTCGCGCGCCCAGGTTTTGCGCGCTCGCGCTGCTGGTCGTCGCTTCCATATCCGCAACGTTCGCACAGGCCGCCGCGCCGAAGATCTCGGGCTCGCCGGGCACATCCGCCGTTGTCGGCCAGGCTTATCTCTTCCAGCCGACCGCCTCCGACGCTGACCACAACACATTGACGTTCAGCATTGCGAACCAGCCGGGCTGGGCCTCTTTCAATTCGCAGAGCGGCAAGCTCTCCGGCACGCCGTATTCGAACCACGCGGGAACATATAGCGGCATCGCGATCTCGGTGAGCGACGGCTCCTCGAAGGTCTCGCTGCCCTCGTTCTCGATCGTAGTGACGCCGAACGCGAACAAGTCGCCGACGCTCACGGGCACGCCACCGAGCACTGCGACGGTGGGCAAGCCGTACTCGTTCCAGCCGACGGCGAAGGATCCCGAGGGCAAGGCCCTCACGTTCTCCATTCGCAACCTGCCATCGTGGGCGAGCTTCAACACGTCCACAGGCCTGCTCTCCGGCACACCGACGGCAGCCGGCACATTCTCGGGCATCCTGCTGGTGGCGACGGACGGCGTCTCCTCGACTTCACTGACCACCTTCAAGATCACCGTGACGGGCACGTCGTCATCGAACACCGCGCCGACGATCACCGGCGCGCCCGTCACGAGCGGCAAAGTGGGGACTGCATACAACTTCACGCCGACGGCGAGCGACCCTAACGGCGATGCACTGACGTTCAGCATCCAGAACAA
>FTEZ01000327.1_pt1 | contig 8651 bp, 7 predicted proteins | sample 1640331 | NCBI WGS metagenome assembly FTEZ01 (sample SAMEA3914816, study PRJEB12502) | metagenome | biome: forest; material: soil | place: USA | collected 2011-09-16 | depth 0.3 m
GTTCCACACTACCGCCGTTCATTTGCAGCCGCAGGCGTGCATCCGGTGGACCTGCGTACACTCGAGGACCTGGCGAAATTCCCATTTCTGACCAAGCAGGACTTCCGCGACAACTACCCTTTTGGACTCTTTGCGGTGCCACGCGAGCAGGTCGTGCGGGTGCACGCGTCGAGCGGCACGACCGGCAAGCCGACGGTGGTGGGCTACACGGCCCGCGATCTGGACATGTGGGCGGGACTCGTCGCTCGCTCGATTCGAGCTGCGGGCGGACGCCCCGGCGACATCGTGCACATCGCTTACGGGTATGGATTGTTCACTGGTGGACTCGGAGCACACTACGGTGCCGAGCGCCTGGGTTGCACCGTGATTCCCATGTCGGGCGGCCAGACTGAGAAACAGGTACAGCTCATTCAGGACCTCGCGCCCGGAATCATCATGGCCACACCTTCGTACCTGCTAAACATCGCCGAAGAGCTCGAACGCCAGGGCCTCGCGCCGGCGGAGTGCTCGCTGCGAATCGGAATCCTCGGTGCCGAGCCATGGACGCAAGCGATGCGCGAGGAGATCGAGCGGCGTCTCGGAATCGATGCCGTCGACATCTATGGGTTGTCCGAGGTCCTCGGCCCCGGCGTGGCCAGTGAGTGTCTCGAGACGAAGGATGGGCCGGTGATCTGGGAGGATCATTTCTATCCTGAAATCATTGACGGCAACACGGGCGCCGTCCTGCCAGAGGGCGCGCCGGGTGAGCTGGTGCTGACCTCGCTCACCAAGGAAGCGCTGCCGGTCATCCGCTATCGCACCCGCGATCTGACGCAACTTCTGCCGCCCACCGCCCGCGCGATGCGCCGGATCGGCAAGATCAAGGGCCGCTCCGACGACATGCTGATCATTCGCGGCGTGAACCTGTTCCCCAGCCAGATTGAAGAGCTGTTGCTGCAGCTCTCCGCTCTCTCGCCGCATTACTTCATCGAGGTGACCCGGACTCGGCACCTCGATTCGCTGGCGGTGCACGTCGAAGCGGCGGCGCGCGGCGATCCTGCAAGCTCCGGTGCAGCAGCCCAGCAGCTCGCGCAGCGGATCAAGTCCCGGATCGGCATCAGTGCTCACGTCCAGGTCGAGCCGTGCGGCTCGATCGAGCGCTCGATCGGCAAGGCTCGACGCGTGGTGGACAAGCGCTCCTGAGCCGCAGGAGCGAGTGGCGTTGCGTTGCTGCGTCAACCTGATCCCGCATTGATCGACCGGCCCGGCGTGGCCGGGATTGCGCAAAGTCCGATCTCACGATGTGAGATCATGGTGCTGCCGGAAAGGTCATCGGGCTGACAGCGTACAGACGGTGGCGGAGAATGACCGGGCAGCGAGGGGGCTGCGAGCGAACCTGTTCGAGGCGATGATTTCGCCACAGCTCCCGAGCATTCTTTTTGGCGATTTCGAGCCCTTCGCTCCAGGAGAATGACATGGCCACACCGCAGATTCTTTCGGTTGCGCGGGCCTTCCGGATACTGTCGAGCTTCGGCGGCGCCCGCGATCGGCTCACACCCAAAGATATTACCCAGCGTGTGGGTATGAACTACAAGACGGTGCATCGCTTCCTGCTCACACTCGAGCAGTTCGGCGCGGTGACCCGCGTGGGAAGGAGCGAGTTCACGCTGGGAGTGTTTCTGGCGGACCTCGGCAACAAGGTGTCGCTGAATCGTACCCTGTGGAATGCAGCGACGCCGGAGCTGGAGTCGCTCGTCGCGGAATTTCGCGAGTGCGCCCAGGTCGCGATCATTCACAACGGTGACGCCATGGGCGTCGCGCATCTGCCGGCAGACCGCCCGCACTCCGCCGGCATTCGCATTGGGCAGCGGATGCCCTTGCACTGTACCGCGGAAGGCAAGGTGCTGGCCGCGGGGATGGATGAGGACAAGCTTCAATCCATAGCGAAGATCCTTCGCATGGAGCAGAAGACCGTCAATACCATCGTCAGCCGCCAGGCATTGCTGAAAGAGATCTCCCAAGTGCGCGATCAAGGCTTTGCCCTCAATGAAGAGGAATGGGTCGCGGGTCTGCGCGCCGTCGCCGTGCCGATTTTCAGCCGTCCCGGCAAGGTCCTGGCCGCGCTATCCCTTTCGGGCCCGACCGCTCGCATGACTCGGTCGGTCATCAAAAGCGCCCAGCCCCGCCTGATGGAATGCGCCGGCCGCATTTCGAACGCCATATACGAGAAGACAAAAAGAGAGCCGGCAGAGAGCGCCATGCTGCCCTCCCGCACACGCAACGCCCGTGGCGCGGGTCGCGTGGCGCGGCCAGATTCCGGCAGCACGCTGCCACGGACGCACTGCTAACCCATCCACGGCCGATGAGAATGCAATTCGCGGATAGTGAGATATAGCCTTTACCAAGGTTGAGGTCCCCGCGAGGATGCATGCGACAACAGGCCGAACCGCGCGCCTGCTGCCGCGAACATTCATGACGCCGCTGGAGGATTCCCTGCATGAGCCCCGATATGCTGTCTCTCGATACCGCGCAGCAGCTGGTCGCCAAGGCGGTCAAGCTCGCGACGGAAGCGAATACTGCCGTTGCTGCAGTCGTCACCGATCCCGCAGGTCATGTGATCGCGGCCGCGCGGATGGACGGTGTCAGCTCCGTCGCAATGGCCATTGCGACACGCAAGGCCGTCACGGCCACGGTCTTCAAAGCGCCGGTCGGAGCCTTGATCGGCATGATTTCCAAAGATGAATTGATCATGCGCGCCTTGGGCGCAGTGAGTGAGCTGATGCTGCTTCCTGGCGCGACCCCGATAGTGGCCGGCGGCCGCTGCCTGGGCGCCATCGGCATCGCCGGCGCACACTATTCGCAGGACCAGGAGATGGCGGATCAGATCGCCTCCGGCGCCTGAGCGTCGCCGGAAATTCCGCAGCCGTCCGTCAGCGATGAAATTCAGCCGTGCGCTTGGCCTTCACGGCCGCGAGCCCCTCACGCACGTCCGCAAGCCTGAACCCCAGAAACTCCAGCGCGAGTGATGCATCAAAGCTGGGGCCCGCGAGCCTGAGCCAATTGTTGAGAGCGTGCTTGGTCCATCGCATCGCCGTGGCACTGCCTTGTGCGAGCGATCGAGCTACGTCCAACGCTTCCGGATACACGTGCTCATCGTCCGTGCAGATCGAAACCAGTCCGATGCGCTCGGCCTCCTGCCCGTCGAGTGGCCTGTTCGTGAGCAGGTAGTAGCGCGCCTTCGCAAGACCACAAAGCAGCGGCCAGATGATGACCGCATGATCGCCGGCCGCAACGCCAAGACGCGTGTGACCATCGAGAATCTTCGCGGTGCGACTTGCGATGGAAACATCAGCCAGCAGTGCGACGGCCAGGCCTGCTCCGACAGCCGTTCCTCTGATGGCCGACACCAATGGTTTCGAGCAATTGATGAGGTTATAAACGAGATCGCCCGCTTCCTTCCACACGCGGACCAGGGTGGCTTCATCCTCGATCATGCGCTCGATCATGTCGAAGTCGCCGCCGGAGGAAAAATGCTTGCCTGCGCCGCGAATGAGCACCGCGCGCACCGCGTCGTCCCCATCGACATCGCGCCAGACGAGCGCCAGCGAACGATGCGTCGATTCGTCCGCGGCGTTCCGCCGGCCTTCCTTGCCGATCACGATCTCGAGAATGGCGGGCTCGGGCGCCGCAAAAGAAAGACCCGGAAAGTTGCTGTGATATCGGTCCAGATCTATTCGCATGATTGTTCCTCGGCACCTAGACGCGCTCGAGCAGAAGCGCGATACCCTGCCCCACCCCGATGCACATCGTGCAGAGCGCGCGGCGCCCGCCAATGCTCTCGAGCTGGTTGAGAGCCGTCATCACGAGCCTTGCGCCGCTGGCCCCGAGCGGATGGCCGATCGCAATTGCGCCTCCGTTCGCATTTACGTGCTCTGCGTCGTCGGGCAAGCCTAGTTCGCGCAGCACTGCGAGGGACTGAGCGGCGAACGCCTCGTTGATCTCGATGACGTCGATGTCCGCGAGTGTCAGACCGGTGAGAGCCAGCAACTTCTGAGTTGCGGGCACGGGACCCATCCCCATGATGCGGGGCGCCACGCCAGCGACCGCGCTCGCCACTACTCGCGCGCGAGGTTTCAATCCATAGCGGTGCGCGGCGCTCTCGCTGGCCAGCAGGAGCGCTGCCGCCCCGTCATTCAGCCCGGAGGAGTTTCCCGCCGTAACGGAGCCTTCCGGCCGCACCACTCCCTTCAGCTTCGCAAGCCCATCGAGTGTCGTGTCGGGACGGGGTTGCTCGTCTGCCTCGACGAGGAGCGGATCCCGCTTCGCACGCGGGATCGAGACTGACACGATCTCACGCCGAAAGAACTCTCGGGCATGAGCACGCGCGTACCGCTGCTGGCTGCGCAATGCAAACGCGTCCTGGTCGGCGCGCGCAATGTCACGCTCCGAAACGAGGTTCTCAGCGGTCTGCGCCATTGTATCGATTCCGACGCGCGCCTCGATGAGCGGGTTCACGAACCGCCACCCCAGCGTCGTATCCTCGATCCTGGGGTTTCGAGCGAACGCACTGTCGGACTTGCCCATGACGTACGGTGCGCGAGTCATGCTCTCCACACCACCCGCGATCACAAGCTCAACCTCGCCGGTGCGCAAGGCGCGCGCCGCGATAGCCGTGGCATCGAGACTCGACCCGCACAATCGATTGACCGTGGAGGCCGGCACGCTTTCCGGCAAGCCGGCAAGGAGGACCGCCATCCGTGCGACGTTGCGGTTGTCCTCGCCTGACTGGTTCGCACAACCGCAATACACGTCATCCAGGCGCTCCCAATCGACTCTGACATTCCGCTCCATGAGCGCGCGGATCGGGATTGCCCCGAGATCGTCCGCCCGGATGGTCGCGAGCGCTCCCCCGTAGCGCCCGAAAGGCGTGCGCACGGCATCGCAGATATAGGCCTCTCGCATTTCGGCTCTTCCTGGTCGGCTATCCGGGTGTGTTCCCATGTGGGCCAACTCGAATGGCTGACAATCGCTACGACGGAATGACTACTGGCTTCAGCTCGAAGAGACTCGTCGCGGTGAGCTCGAGAACGGGCTCGTTTCGCTGGGTCGTGAGCACCCAGCGCCATCGCAATACTCCCACCTTGCCGGACCTGGACAGGCGCGAATCTAGAACCTCCATGCGCAATTCGACTTCATCGCCCGGACGCACGGGGTTGAGCCACTTGAGCTGCTCGGCCCCTGGCGAACCGATCGATTCGGAGTCCCGCAACACATTCGCGACCGCCAGCTGCATGGCAATGGCACAGGTCATCCATCCGCTTGCGATGAGACCTTGCCAGCGGCTGCCCGCCGCGCGCACCGGATCGATGTGGAACCATTGAGGGTCGTAACGGGTGGCGAACTCGATGATTTCCTGTTCCGTCACCGTTCGGCGGCCGCCGCAGAGGACCATTCCTGCCTTGAAACTGGCGAACTTCATCGGCGTATCCGGGCGCTCAGTAAGTCTCGACGTGATACCGGCCGTTCTCGCGAAGGCGCGGCAGCAGCGTGCTCCAGTCCATGCCGTGGGCGGCGCAGACGCTGCGGAATGCAAGGTCCACGCCCTGCTCCATGCCCTTCAGTCCGCATATATAGATGTATGAGTCTTCGTCGGTGAGCAGGCGCGCCACGTCGTCGGCGCGGGCGCGGATCAGGTCCTGAACGTACTGTTTAGGCTGGCCGGGCGTGCGCGAGAACGCGAGGTTGATATCGATGAACTCCCTCGGCAGCTTCATCAGCGGCCCGAAATAGGGCAGTTCCTCCGCGCAGCGCGCGCCGAAGAACAGCATGAGCTCACCGCCCCTTTGCAGCGCCCGCCTCCGGCGCCGACGCTCCGTCATCGCGCGCATTGGTGCTGAGCCGGTGCCAGTGCACACCATCAGCAGGCTCGAGCCCGGGTGGTCCGGCAGCAGGAAGCTCGTGCCATACGGTCCGACGACATTCACCTGCTCGCCGTTACGCAGCTCACATAGATAGTTCGAGCAAACACCGCGAACGGCGCGGCCCGCGTGGTCCTCCGTGACCCGCTTGACCGTCACTGACAGGTTGTTGTACTTCGGCCGCTCGCCATCGCGCGGGCTCGCGACGGAATAGAGCCGCACGTGATGCGCCCGGCCGTTCGCGTCGAGTCCCGGCGGCACGATGCCGATGGTCTGGCCTTCCAGCACCGGAAACGCCGTTGCGCCGAAGTCCAACACGATGTGCCGGATGTCGCTCGTCGCATCATCGCCGGTCAGCCTGAAGTTGCCCGTGACGGCGGCAACCGCCGGCGTTCGCAGGTTGTAGAGATTGACGTACGGTGTTGCCGCGGAACGTGGCGCAATCGCAGCCCCGCCCTGCCCGGCGGCCGCCTGCGCGGTGAGCGTTGCCACCTCGGGCGGCACTTCCGCCTGGGCGCTCAGGTCGAGCTGCTCCTGGGAGGGCAGCGTGTCCCACCCGAGTTGCTCTTCGATCGAATAGGCCTTCGCCTTCAACACCTGCCGCCAATTGTCGATGGCGCCGGTCGGACACGGCGAGATGCACGCGCCGCAGGAATTGCAGACATCGAACTTGACGACGTAGTTACGCGAGTCGTGAGTGATCGCGTTGATCGGGCACGTCGCCTCGCACGTATTGCACCGGATGCAGATCTCCGGATCGATCAGATGCTGGCGCGCGATGCCGGCATTGGCGTCGACGATATCCACTAACGCGCCTGTGTGCTCGGAGTCATTTGCCGATCCTTTCGCCCTCAGTTGAATCGTACGTACTCGAACGCGACGGGCTGCTTGTTGACACCCACTGCCGGAGGCGCGATCCAGTTGGCGAACTTGCCCACCTCCGCCACTCGACCCATCAGCGATTGAATGAAGGCGCGATCCTCCGCTGTGGGCAGCCACTGCGCGACGCAGGCGTTCCATTCCGCTTCGCTCACGACGCGGCCATCGGGGGAGACCTTCAGCCCCGCGAGCGGGCCGATCTGGCGATGGAACGCCTTGTGGGGCACGGTGAGCTGAAAGTCGATTCCGGCCTTCTGGATGATGCGGTTCCACCGGCCGATGCCTGCGATCGAGTCCTTCACGAAATCATCGCGCAACTTCTCGTTCAGCGCGTTCAGCGCCGGGGCATCACGCATCGTGAGCCGACCGCCGGACGGATCGAACACTGGATAGGTGTGCTCCTTCAGGACGTGGTCGTCCTGGATGCGAGCTTCTTCGAAGCGCCCCTTGATACCCGTCGTGTAGAACGTGGCCGCGTTGGATGACACGTCCGAACCGAACAGATCGAGCGTGACGCTGGAGTGGAAGTTCACATAGCGCTGCATCGTCGGCAGGTCGATCACGCCGAGACTGCGCACGCGCGCGGGGTCGTCGACCTTGTTCTGCGCCATGACTTCGCAGGTTCGCTGCAGGATGCGCGCGACGCCCGACTCGCCCACGAACATGTGGTGCGCCTCCTCCGTGAGCATGAACTTCGTGGTACGCGCGAGCGGGTCGAATGCGGACTCCGCAAGCGCCGCCAGCTGGAACTTGCCGTCACGATCCGTGAAGTAGGTGAACATGAAGAACGACAGCCAATCCGGCGTCGCCTCATTGAAGGCGCCGAGAATACGCGGCTTGTCCGCATCCCCCGATCGGCGCTCGAGCAACGCCTCGGCTTCCTCACGCCCATCACGGCCGAAATAGCGATGCAGCAGGTACACCATCGCCCACAGGTGCCGGCCTTCTTCAACGTTCACCTGGAAGAGGTTCCGCAGGTCGTAGAGCGACGGACAGGTGAGCCCCAGTTGACGCTGCTGCTCAACAGAGGCGGGCTCCGTGTCACCCTGTGTGACGATGATTCGGCGCAGGTTGCTGCGATATTCGCCCGGCACTTCCTGCCACACGGGCTCGCCCTTGTGATCGCCGAAGCCGATGGTGCGGCCCGCGTCGGCCGGATTCAGGAAGATGCCCCACCGGTACTCAGGCATCTTCACGTAGCCGAAGTGTGCCCACCCGCCGGGCTCCACGCTCACCGCGGTGCGCAGATAAACGTCGAAACCGCGCGAGCCGTCCGGGCCCATGTCACCCCACCAGTTGAGAAACTCCGGCTGCCAGTGCTCGAGCGCACGCTGCAGTGTCTTGTCCCCGGCGAGGTCCACGTTGTTCGGAATTTTTTCGTCGTAGTCGATGCTCATCGGTTGTCCCTCGCCCTCAGATGCGATCCCAGTTGAACCGCGCCTTGTTGCCGGTGCCGAACACTTTGAGCGCGCCGGCCTCGCCCACCGCATTGGGCCGGATGAAGATCCAGTTCTGCCAGGCGGAGAGCCGCCCGAAAATGCGCGTCTCCATCGTCTCGGCCGCACCGAATCGAAGGTTCGCCTCCATTCCCGTGAGCGCATCCGGCGAGAGGCTGCTGCGTTCCTCGATGGCGATCCGGATCTCCTCGTCCCAGTCGAGCGCATCGGGCGTGGCGGTGATCAGGCCGACTGCCGCGGCGTCTTCCGCGCTCAAGCGGCGGCCCACGCGGTCGCGTGCCTGCGCAACAGGCTCGGCCTCGCCATAGAAGCGCGCCTCGATCCGGGTCGTTCTAGCCACGGTCTGGTAAACCCGGAAGTTCAAGGGCGACAACGCGATTCGCGGAGCGTCCCTGTTTTCGGGCGCTGACAACATGTA
>FTEZ01000377.1_pt1 | contig 8359 bp, 11 predicted proteins | sample 1640331 | NCBI WGS metagenome assembly FTEZ01 (sample SAMEA3914816, study PRJEB12502) | metagenome | biome: forest; material: soil | place: USA | collected 2011-09-16 | depth 0.3 m
ATACGTTGCGCAGAAGGCGACTTCAAGAAGAAACATTATGTCGTCAACGGCGCCCCGGGCACTCGTTGCGCTATCCGGTGTTTGCGGTTTGCTCGCACTCCTGGCGGGCGGGCCGCTGCGCGCGCAGACGCCCGGTTTCTCGATCCTGTATCACGAGCGAGTACAGGGGTTGACCACCACGGACAGCCGCATGCGGGCGCAATCGCTCGCCAGCGCGTCGGCACCCCCGCCGTCCTTTTCCTTTTATGCATTTGGCCATCGGTTCGATATCGACCTACGACCGAACTCGCGCCTCACGAGCCGGCTGGACCCCAAGATCGCGAGCCCCGATCAGCTGGACGTTTACGAAGGTGAGATCCGTTACGCGCCCCGTTCGTGGGCGCGGCTTACCCGCGCTCGAGGCGCGTGGGCTGGAGTAATTTCGGACGGCACCGAGCTATACGCCATCGAGCCCTACTCGAGCGCAGCTCCCTATCTGGCAAACCCCGGCGATGACAGCGGCGATCCGCCGATCATCTATCGCTGGAGGGACACCGTCGGGCCGCTGTTGGACGAAATGGATTCACTCACCTCTCCGCTGGCGGCGAATTCATCGGCGGCGCCGCTCTCGTCGGCTGCTGCCGCGGCACCGTTGCTGACGTCGGGCGAGTACATCGAGCTCGGCCTCGTCGGAGACAGCCTGTTCGACCAGCAGAACAACAACGGGCTGGCGCCGATGCAGGCAATGATCAGCATGGCGAACGTCGTCGACGGCATATTCGTTTCGCAGGTGGGAGTGCACCTCGACATCGGGACGGTGGAAGTGTTGACGAATTCCGACGACCCGTTCGGCACGACCGATCCGCCGACATTGCTGGCGGAGCTCTCTGCCCACCGAACAGCGACACCGCTGCTGAGCAGACAAGGTCTCGTGCACCTATTTACCGGCCGACAACTCACCGCGCCGGTGGTGGGCATCGCCTATCGCGGCTCGATTTGCGACGCCACCCGCGCGGTCAGCCTCTCGAGGATCACGGATATCGGCTTCGGTTCTCTGATTGCCGCGCACGAGATCGGCCATAACTTCGGCGCGCCGCACGATGCGGAGGCCGGGCCGTGTGTGAACGCGGGGAACACCTACCTCATGAACCCGACCCTCAACGACTCCGACCGGTTCTCCGAGTGCAGCCTTCAACAAATGGCGCCGGTGATTGCCGCCGCGACCTGCCTCTCCCCGCTGCCGCCGACAGACGTGTCCATTTCCCGCGTCAGCGCACCCTCCCAGGTCCTGCTGGGCGCGGCCATCGATGCGGACTTCAACATCGAGAATCTCGGCAGCGACGCATTCGACGTTGCCGTGACCGCCGTGGGCGACGGCGTCCGGATCGCCAGCGTGACGTATGGCAACTGCAGCTATGCCGACCCGCCCGGCTGTCTCGTCCCGAGACTGCCGGCCGCACAATCCTTGCGAGTGCACCTACAGGCGGGGGCCCAACGCGTCGGTCCGGCATCGATCGATGTCACGGCACATGCGATCAACGACTCGAACACCGCTAACAACCTTTATCACGTAGCCCTCAACGTGCTACCGGCCGTCAACCTCAGCATCGACCGATTCAGCACGACGCCCCTCTATCCCCGCCCACACGGGACACTGGACGCAGTGCTCGAAGTGTCAAACCAGGGGACGGTGATCGCGACCCACGTCATTGCGCGCCTCATTATCCCCGGCTTCACGGTCGTGACCATGACGGGGCCCGCCGGCGCATGTTCCAACTCGCCGACCGCGACGACCGAGTGGATCTGCCCCTTGGGAGATCTGCCCGCCGGCGCCTCACAACGCATCACGGGCACGCTTCAGGACGTCACCGGAAACCTCGGTTATCGATCGCTTACGGTCGGTGTCGAAGCAGCCGAGCCATCGCTCGGCCCAGTGAGCAGCTCCAGCTCAGCGAGCGTAGAACCCGCCATTGCAAACCTCTCCGTGTCGATGGAAAGTTCGGCGTTCCTGGGCGTGACATTGGGTGACGCGATGCAGGTCACCGTTCGGGCGCACAATGTCGGCCCGGATACAGCGAACGGTGTCTGGCTCGAGTTCTCGGATCCGGACGGTGTACTTGCACTGGAAAAGACGGACACCGGTGGCGCCTCGTGCGCGCCGCTGTCGTACAACCCGAGCACGACAAAGTGCACGTTCGCTTCCCTGCCGGCGGGCGCCGACCTCGTCATAACGTTTTCGGGAACTGCAGCGCGCCAGATCTATACGAATCTGGGCACTGACGCGTTCAGCGACACGTTCGAGACGGATCCGGTGGACAACACGCTGTACATGCCGCTTAACGTGTCCCCGAAACCCGCGTCGCCTTCTCCGCCTCCCGTCTCAACGCCACCACCGGTTGTGCAACCGCCTGCAACCTCGGGAGGAGGCGGAGGCGGAGGCGGAGGCGGAGCCGTCGACTGGTTTTCCTTGCTATCGCTTGGGATAGCGATCGTCTTGCGTGCAAGGCGATCCGCCCGCACGACCGGTCCGCTGCTCCACCCACTGAGCCGCCCACGTCCGCCGAAGGACTCGTTGCTGACTATCTGCTGACTCAGGCGCGCTCCGCTTTTCGCGGAGGTTTGCTAGGCGGCTGTTTTAGATGGTGGCCAGGGCCGGAATCGAAGAAGACGCGCAAGCCGCTGATCGCTATATCGAATCCTAGTTCTGAAAATCTGTTACCCAGAAAGTTACCCAGAAAGTTACCCAGGTGATTTTCTAGTTTTTTCGGAACCAAACCCCCGACCCGGGGAACCGATTTCAGCAGCGTCCGCGCCCATATTGCGCAACGCACTCTGGACTAACCGCTTTAGTCGGCCCGGCATGCGGTGAAGTCCTGGCCCGGCTTTGCGTGAAATACGCAGTCCCTTGTGCGCCGACAGTACTATCGCCGCAAACGCGTCAAGTCCGACAGGCTTCTAGTCAGCGCGATCAGTACACGATCGGAGAAGGCGTGCAGCGACACTCTCATCCGCTGGCGCGGATTCAGGTCATAGCGTTCGGCTTCGATCACGAGCGGCGACCTCACGGTTCTCCTCATCGATTTCCACGGACGAGACCTCCGCGAGGGCCACCGTCCCTACGCCTAAGGCCTTCTCGATGACCAGGTCGGTACCGTCCTTCTTTAGCTGCATCTGGAGGCGCGAGAAGTCGGAACACCACCTGGTCTCTGCGTCACGATCGCCGGTCGGGTCCCAAGCCCAAGATCCTGTGACGGCAACGACCTTTACCCGTTGACGATCTGCTTGGCGCTCTCGAACCTTACGCCGTGCCGTTCCCACCACGCCGGTACGCGATGAAGCGATGGAATTATCGGGTTGTACACGCCGCCCCAGAGGCAAGTGTTGATGCGGAAGATCTTCCCGAGGTTCGCGCGGTCCTCCGGCCGTACCATGAATGCGAATCGAACGGGCCGCAGTCGTATGTTTACACCAACGTTGTCCATCTGGGGTCGTCTTCTATCCGAGGCATCACGCCTTCAACTAGGTCTCTAAGAAGAGTTGCGGGAACACAATGTCGAGAGACTTCGACGGAAAACGAAGAGACACCGGACCCTTGGCCGTGTCGGAGCCAAGCATTCCCTCGGCCAGTAACATCGCGAGCACGTCGCGCCCGGTGCGTTCCTTGAGCCGAGTGATGATCTGCGCATCGCCGCGACTGATCTCGCCGCGATGGAGGATTTCAACGAGAAGCGTCGCCGCCTCGGGCCGCCACCCGCTGCGTTCAGCATAGGTAGTGAGGCGCGCGGCGAGCCCGTCGAGATTCAACATCTCGGTCATGAAGCGGATTTGGTCGTGACACACGCGAAAGAACCACAGCGAAAATTCCTCGAGCGCACGTTGTGAAAGGTTTCCCCGCCCGTCCAGATCGCCCTGACGAGGCATATCGGCATGATCCATCGTGCTCTTGTATTCGGTGCGGCTCGCGAGACCGCGCGCGAGACCGCGCGAGATCGACCATAGGCCATGCGCGCCGATTCCCGCCTTCAGAGCCATCGCGTGACTCATAAGGCGGCTCACGCGCCCGTTGCCGTCCGGAAACGGATGGATGTAATTGAGACGATGATGCGCGGCGGGCAGCGCGAGCAAACGCTTCGCGGACCCGAGGTTCTCAAAGGCGTAGCGGTTCGCGAAGTAGTGCATGAATTCGACGACTGTCGCGCTACTCGGCGGCTGATGGCGGCCGACGGCGACATCATGCTCGGGGCGTGAACGCGGTTCACCGGGGATCATGAGAAAGTCCCGCCCAGCGCCTTTGAGATGGAGCAGGGCTTCCGGCGCGTCACGGTAGAACTCCCGATGCAAGTAGCGAATGAATTCGGTGGAGGCAGGGTCCGGCAGCGTCCCTTCGGCGAACGCGCGATCGATGAGCTCTTGTAGCCTGATGTGCTGCCGGGCCTCGAGCTGGAGGTTGCGGCGCGGCTCGTCGGAGTCGAGCTCATTGGCCAAGGCACGTTCGATATCGCGCGGACGAGTGTTGTGACCCTCGATGAGGTTCGAGTAGTAGCAATTCATGACCCGCACGAGATCAGCCAGGTTCGCGGCGGTTTTGGGATGAAGCCGCGCGGAAAGGGCCGTGGCGGCTGCAGGCAGCTCCGTCAGAAGGTCGAGAAGCTCGCCACGCGCGTCTTCCAGAAGGCATGGCTCTAAGCGGAAGGGAGTTTCAGGCTGGTTCATTTGCCGATCTTTGGAAACCAGTATCTATATGTCTTATATAAGATTTACCCCCTCGGGTATACAGAAATCGCCGATGTTGGTTGCCGATCTTCGGGGGCAGGCGCTCACGCCACCCCCATTGCGGTTACCAGTCATCGGGATGGTGGCCGGTGTCCGGATACCATGCAACGCGACCATCGAAGGGCGAGAGGTGGCCAAAGCAGCCGCATGTCTCGGCAGCATTCTATTGCACGGCGGCCGGGAACGAACCGGTGCGGGAGTGGCTCAACGCGCTGGATGAGAATGACCGGCGCATCGTCGGCCAGGATATCGCTACCGCCGAGTACGGCTGGCCGGTAGGAATGCCGGTGTGCCGTTCGCTCGGCAAAGGCCTTTATGAAATCCGCAGCGATCTCGCCAAGGGCCGCATCGCCCGCGCGATCTTCTGCGTAACCGGGCAGCGCATGGTGCTGCTGCACGGCTTTATCAAGAAAACGCAGAAGACGCCAAAGAAAGAACTGGACTTGGCGCTGAAGCGAATGAAAGAGGTGACATCATGACCAGGAAAAAAAGGGGCGCATCGGCTCGTCTTTCGAAAGCTATCTCAAGAAAGAAGGGCTGCATGAAGAGGCGAGCGCAGTTGCGGTGAAGCGCGTTCTCGCCTGGGAGCTCGAGCGCGCGATGACTGATGGCGGCGTGACCAAGAATGAAATGGCGAAGCGCATGCATACGAGCCGCAGCCAGCTCGACCGCATCCTCGATCCCGACAACGACAAAATTCAGCTCGATACCGTGTTCAAGGCGGCGCGCGCTTTGGGACGTGAGGTGAAGCTGGAGCTTGTCTAAAATCCTCGAGCGTGCCGATCGCGACGGGCTGACGGTGAGGGCTTCGACACGACCCCGAACATCGGTACGTCGAAGGCAGCGTTGCCCAGTCCCTACTACTCCAGGAACAGTCGGAGTTCCGCTGCACGCTCTCGATTGAGATTCGTTGGCTACCAATCGTCCTGGAGCCCGAGCCGATCCAAGTGCGAGCAGTATCACGGACCTTTCTCGCTCCTGGGATGAAACTATGCGTGTCAAAGCCGAGGGGTTCCGCGATGCGATCCATCATTAGTCTGGTGTTGGTGACTTGGTCACTGGGGGCGCTGGCCGACCTATCGCCTGTCCGGATCGTCGACAACGACGCCGACGTTCGCGAGTGCATGTTACTGGGCCAGATCATCCGGACTAACGGGCTGCTCCAGACGAAAAGCGTTAACAAGATACTTCAGGGTGCGCTAAAGGAAGCTGCGGACGCTGGAGCTGACACCGTGATCGTGCGCAAGTCTATGCACAGCGGCGTAACGCTTGACGCGTATAAGTGCAAGCCGACCCGCTAACGGCTCTCGTTCTTCTCTCTTTCGCTGCCCTGTCGCGCAGCAACCCGTTGCTCGAGCCAGGCCTGCACTTCCGCGTTAATCCAACCGACGGCGTGATCGGTGATCTTCACACTCTGCGGAAACACCTGGCTAGGCACCACTAAGGACCTTCACTCCTCTGGTCCAGACCTAAGCATCTTCCTCGCCGTGACCTATGCGAGTATCTGGATGAGTTCGTTGAGCGCCGTTCGACGTCGCTCCTCGGTTTTGAAATCGCGCTCCCGCTTCAGCGTGCGCTGAAACGCTCCATCGGAATACTGCTCACGCAGCTGGCGCGAGAGGTCCTCCAAGTTCGGAGCTTCCCAAACGCGTCCAACGTCTTCAACTCTAATCACCTGCTCGGGAGGACGCTCTGGCGTGTTCTTCTTCCCACCAAAAAAGATGTTTTGGTAGGCGGTGACTGGCAGGGTGCGTACGCTGTCATCGCGAAGGTCGCGCGACTCAACCCAGTGGCGGAAACAATGTTCGCCCTTTGGCTGATCGTTCGTCTGCGTCTTTTTGCCCCGGTGACTCACCCCACCCCCTTCGCCACAAAGAGGCCCGTACCACCCTGTGGCACACTCCCTCACACGGCCAGTCGGTTAATTGGAAATAACGCAAGTGCCGTAGTACTGCGACGGCGTTACTAGTCCAACGACCAGCGACGACGCCTCTATGGCGTGACGCGGCGAATTGTAAAACGTGCGGATCCACCCTACGCTAACTAGGGGGACGGGTTGGGGTGGTACTCGTGAATACTTCGAGCGGCGCGCGATCGGGGGAGCACCGACAAGCTGGCAGCAGCCCGCTGGATGCTTTCTCGATCTTGCTGGGTGCCGAAATGGTCACCTGGTTCCTTCTGTGGTTAGCCACGAGTCTAGCGGGACGTCCGCTCGTGTCCTCACCGCCAGCGGAGATAAGTGGCTTGGTCGCTTTTCTTGGCAACGGAATCACCGCGGGAATAGCGGGTTCGACTTCGCTGTTGGTATGGTTCTTTCGTAGAACTGCATTGCCTCTCACTACCTATTTGACGTGGGTTTCGGGAATCAGCATTGCATCCATCATCCTGGTACTGCTGATCCCGCGTTTCATTCCCCCAAGCGCCGACTCGGCGACACAGCTATCCGCTAGTGACGCAGCGTTTTCTGACGGGAACAGCAGCATGGCCGCGTCCGATTGGAAGCAGGCCACTTACTATTTCGGCAAGGTCACCGCGGAGAGCCCTCACTACTTCGAGGCGGTTATGCACCGCGGCCGCGCCGAGCTGTTATTGCAGGACTACGCCAATTCCGAACAGCACTACCAAGCCGCTCTGAAAGCGGCAAGGACGGAGGATGAGCGGCTTGATGCGAGATACTCGATTGCCCGAGTTCGGTTTGCCGCAGGCGACGCCGAGTACGCTCGGTATGAGTTCGCGGAACTCGTCAAGCAGCCACGGTTTCACGACAGCCCGAGAATCATCTACAACTTGGCTTCCGCAGACTTTGACACCGGTCATTTCGACGAGGCCGACGCGCTAATCAAGAGATTCCCTTTCAGTATGCCGCCTCAAGGCGACGACTACCGCGACGTTTGGGGCGTTGCGTACTTTCTGCGCGCCGAATTGGCTGCGCATAGCAGCGAGCCAGACTGTGCCGCTGTCCGGGCCGATGTGGCCTTAGCCGAACAACTCGTTCCCGATGTAATGATACGAATGGATCCGCAGGAGAGCCTGAAGTCATGCGTCAATCCCGTCCATTGATTACGAAGGCCCGAGCTCGGTCTTTATTCGCAATCGTGTTCTGTCTGTCCATCGGAGGCCCGGCTCGCAGCGGCGACCACGGTGGTGGAGGCGGTTGCGTGGAGTCCGACGGCGGGCCGCTGGGTACGGAACATCCGGTCGTACCATGCGTGCGTCCATCGAATGATACTGGGACGGTGTCCCGAGTTGCGGGCCATGATCGAGCGCCCCAAGAAGCTCGGCCCGTACACTCACCCGACCCGCCTGTGCTCCCTTAAGCGAAGCCGAAGATGACTTTCGTCTGCCCGTTCGCGACAGCGGTCGCTCCCGTTTGAAGAGCGACTGGGCACCGTTGGCCTAGTCCGAGTCGAAGGCGAGCTCGCCCAACTACCGAAACGTCACCGCGTGCGACAGGTTCAAGAATTGGCACCACGCGCGTTGAGCGCGGGCCGAACTCGCGGTAAGTGATTGACGTGGAATGGTGGCCAGGGCCGGAATCGAACCAGCGACACGCGGATTTTCAGTCCGCTGCTCTACCAACTGAGCTACCTGGCCGTGCGTTCAAGCG
>FTEZ01000410.1_pt1 | contig 8265 bp, 4 predicted proteins | sample 1640331 | NCBI WGS metagenome assembly FTEZ01 (sample SAMEA3914816, study PRJEB12502) | metagenome | biome: forest; material: soil | place: USA | collected 2011-09-16 | depth 0.3 m
CGAGCTTTCAGGGCGGCAAGAACTTTCACGCCGGCGCCTACAGTCCGCTCACGAAGCTCATGTACTTCCCGCTCCAGAACACGTGCACGACGATGACGTCGATCGCGGCCAAACCGAGCCTCGACGAGCTGTACGCCATTCGCACGAAGGACGAGATCACGCCCGGCACGCAGAACGTGGGCACGATCGAGGCGATCTCGGTCGAGACGGGCAAGACCGTGTGGAAACGCGAGCAGCGCTCGGGTCAGACTTCGCTGATGGTCACGGCCGGCGGCCTGCTGTTCGGCGGTGACACCAACGGCCACTTCCGCGCGTTCGATCCCGAGACCGGCGCGGTGCTCTGGGACGTGAACCTTGGGTCGCAGATCACGGGTTACCCGGCCACCTACGCGGTGAACGGCAAGCAGTACATCGCGGTGAGCACCGGTGGCTCGCTGAACACGTTCGGCCTCGCGAGCCTGACGCCGGATGAGCGCGCCGGCGCTCAGAACGCGCTGTACGTGTTCGCGCTGCCGTAGTCGCGAACTATTTCGCTGCGCGCTGGAGGACGCGGTTCACTTCCGCCAGGAGTTCGCTCGGCGAGCACGGTTTGATGAGAAATCCCTCGCAGTCCAGGTTGCGGACCGTCTCCGAGCCATCGCGTGCGTGGGCAGTCAAGACCAACACCGGAATTCCACTGGTTTTCTTGGAATCTCGCATGGCCTGTATCGCTTCTCTCCCGTTCAGAGTGGGCATGGCCAAGTCCATCACGACCAGATCGGGTTGAAGGCTCGCAATCTTGCGAAGCGCTTCCCGCCCGTCACTCGCAACCGCCGTGCGAAAACCATTCAGCGTCAGGAAACGATCATAGGCCTCCCGCGCATCCACATCGTCTTCCGCGATCAGCACGAGCTGTTTGTTGCGAACCGTTCCTGCGACCATCGATTTTGAGTCCTGAAAATTAAGCACGGCGGCTCAGGTCGCCGAGGTTTGCAACGACAGCCACCAGCTCGGCCGCCTCGACCGGCTTGGGAATGTGCATTTGATATCCTCCGACGAGCGCCCGATGGCGCTCCTCCGGTCCTGCATACGCAGTGAGGGCGCCCGCCGGAATCCAGCGTCCGCCGCCACTAGCCTCCCCCTGCCTCACCTTGCGGATGAAGGCGTATCCGTCCTCACCAGGCATGCCTATGTCAGCCAGAATCACGTCTATGGGCTGTTGGTCCAGCAACGCCAGAGCTTCTGCGGAAGAGCTTGCTCTTATGACCGATGCACTGGACTGAGTCAACACCTCTGCGACCACCTCCTGGCTATCGCGTTCATCGTCGACTAGAAGGACCTTCAGCCCGGCGAGGACGGACGACGGCAAAGCGTGACCGACCACGGGGCGAATACGCTCGTCGACGATGGCCGTGCGGGCCATCAATGGAAGACTGACGGTAAACGTCGCGCCTTGCCCCTCGCCCGTGCTCTGCGCCCGCACGGTTCCGCCGTGGAGCTCCGCCAAGTGCCGCACGATCGCGAGCCCCAGTCCCAATCCGCCGTGGACTCTCGAAGGAGAACCGTCGGCCTGGCGAAAACGGTCGAACAGAAACGGCAGGAACTCTTCTCGGATGCCAGTGCCCGTGTCCGAAACAACCATCTCCACGTGTGTGTCCACGCGCTTCACTTGCACGACGACGCGACCACCGTTCGGTGTGAACTTGATCGCATTGGATAGCAAGTTCCACAGGATCTGTTGAATCCGCATCGGATCCCCCGCGACCGGCCCTGCTTCCGGATCGACGACCGGTTGGAGGCGAATCTCTTTGTTTTCGGCGGCTCTCCGCACTCCTTCCATCGCGGCCTCGGTGACGGCAACGACGTCTACCCGTGTCACGTTGAGCCGCAGCTTTCCCATGATGATCTTGGAGACGTCCAACAGATCCTCGATCAGTTGACCTTGAACTCGAGCATTTCTTTCGATGGTCTTTAGAGCTCGGCTCGACTCCTGGTCATCGAGACCCGCTGTCTGCAGGAGCTCCGTCCAGCCCAAGATGGCATTCAGGGGCGTGCGTAACTCGTGCGAGACCGTCGCGAGGAATTCGTCCTTGAGACGATTGGCGCTTTCGGCCTCTTCACGGGCCTGCTTCTCATTGAAAAGTGCCATCTCGACCTTTGCCCTCGACAACACCTGCTGCGAAATGTCGCGAAAATAGCAGACGACACCGTAACGGCCATCGGGAAGGGGAATTCGGTCGATTCGCCATTCGTAGTACTCCGTTACGCGGCGATCGAGTCTATGCTCGACACGCTCCGGCATCTGATAGGGCTTGCCTGTCTCGAGCGTGCGACGGAACAGGGTCACGATTTCATCGGCGTATTCCTGGGCCCATACCCGGTGAATGATCGCGTCGAAATCCGCACCGATCAGGTCCGGTATGTCTCCGAACATCGGCAGAGCCGTCGGATTCATGTCTCGAATCCGGAAGTCCGCGTCGACGACGCAGACACCGATCGGCGCCTGCCCCAACAGCGTTTCGTACTGGTCGGTCCGCAGCCTGAGAGCTTCTTCCGCCTGCTTGCGCTCGGTCACGTCGCGGGCGGCGCCGAACCATTCGACGATTTGTCCCTGGGCGTCCTGCATCGGTATTGCACGAGAGAACGCCCACCCAACGGTTCCATCGATGCGAAACACGCGATGTTCCAGCTCGAAAACGCGTCGCTTGCGAATCGCGTTCTCAATGGCCGCGAGCAGGCGCGCCTGCTCGTCCTTCGGAATGTACTTGGCCAACCAACTCTCGAAGGGAATGCTCGTATCCGCCAGGAACCCGCTGCCCTGAAGGTAGCGCATGACACGCCAATCGGGGCTCATGCTGTAGACCACGTCGGAGCTTGCCGTCACGAACGCGCGAAATCGCGCTTCACTTTCGCGTACGGTCCTGGCCGCGTCGCGTCGCACGCTTTGAAGCCTCAGGTGCGCTTCGACACGCGCCAGCAACTCGCGCGCGGAGAACGGTTTGACGAGGTAGTCATCGGCTCCCGCTTCCATTCCCTGCACACTCGACTCGGCGCCGGCGCGTGCCGAGAGCAGAATCACCGGGAGGGCAGCAGTCGCATGATCGCTTCGAATTGCGCGGAGCAATCCCACACCGTCCAGCCGAGGCATCATCACGTCGGTCAGCACCAGATCGAACGGTGCCTTGCGTATCTCCTCCAGCGCCGAGACTCCATCAGCGACGACCACGACCTCATGGCGCCCTTCGAGCAGCCGGCGCACGTACTCGCGCATGTCCGCATTGTCGTCGGCAAGAAGAATTCTCGGCACGGCGCCCGAACTACCGGAAAGAAGCCGCGGTTCTTCCACGTCGCGCGGTACCGAACCCGAGGTGCCGTTCGGAAGCGACGTCTCTTCAGCGTTTTGCTCTTGAGGCAGCCACCGCAACGCTTCTTGCAAATAGGCTTCGCCGTGCAAACCCGTGGAGACCGTCGACTTCGCGGCCTCGATATGATCCGCCGGCAAATGGGAGCGCCCCCTGGGGACGGATACCGTGAACGTCGTCCCACGCCCTGCTTCGCTTTCGGCCTGAACGCTTCCGCCATGAAGTTTGGCGAGTTCGTAAACCAGGGCGAGACCGATCCCGCTGCCTTCCAGCGTGCGGCCGCGAGCGCCCTGCACGCGATGAAAACGCTCGAATAGCCGAGGGAGCTCTTCGGCGGGTATGCCGTTACCCGTGTCCTTCACCGCAAGCTCGGCGGCGCCCTCCACGAGCCGGAGCGAAACCTCGATCGTGCCTTCGAACGTGAACTTGAAAGCGTTGGAGATCAGATTGAAGACGATCTTTTCCCACATGTCCCGGTCGACGTAGATCGACTCGGTCAGCGGCGGACAGTCGACGATCAACTTCAGGCCGGCGCGCTCGATCGCCGCCCGAAAGACACTGGCAAGCTCGGCCGTGAATCCGGCGAGATCGGTCGACTCGTATGACGCTTGGATGCGACCGGCCTCTATTCGGGAGAACTCCAGCAACGTGTTTACCAGACGGAGAAGCCGTAAAGAGTTTCGGTGCGCGACTTCGAGCCTTGCGCGGTCTTCGGGATGAAGTCCGTCGGCGCGCGCGAGCGTATCTTCCAGCGGCGCGAGCATCAAAGTGAGCGGCGTCCGAAATTCATGGCTTACGTTCGAGAAGAACACTGTCTTCGCGCGGTCGAGCTCGGCGAGGGCCTCCGCGCGCTCGCGCTCCTCCTCGTACGCCCGCGCGTTCGCGAGTGCGCTCGCGATTTGCGTTCTCACCAGCTCGAAGAACACTCTGTAGCCTTCGTCGAACTTCAGACGGGCGCTGACACCGGCGATCATCAACGCAGAGACTTCATGTGTCTTGCGAGAAGGTATTGGAACGACGACCGCGAGAGTTGGAGGATCCGACCACGGGCCCGGCGGCACCGAAGGAAAACGCTCGCCGAGCCGTTCGACCACTTGAATCGCTTCGCTTCGTGTCGCCTCCGCGATCGGCCACACGGACTCCTGCGACCCCGACAGATCGAGCTCGAGCGGACCCATCGCGTTTCCGGCGGCGACTCCCGAAGTCCCCGCGAGGCGGGCCCGCGCACCGTCCCGGTCCGCGAGATAGATCTGCACGAAAGGAACGTCTTTCGTATGTTTCGAAAGCGTCTGCGCGGCTATCTGGCACGCCTGCTCGGCGTTCTTCGCCTCACCGACCTGCGCACCCAAATCCCGCAGTACACCCACGCGCCGCTCGCCCACCACCTTTTCCGTGATTTCGCTGACCGTGGCGAGAACCCCGCCGATCCCGTTCGGCACGGTTTCATCCGGCACCGGGCTATAGGCGATGAGGAAATGACTTTCTTCGACGAAACCGTGGCGATTGATCTCGAGAAGGATGTCGTCGTTCCAGGTCGCGGGACCGCCGTGAAAAGGCGTGTCTACGAGCGGCTTGAGGACGTCCCAGATCTCTGACCAGCATTCGCGCAACGGCCGACCCAGAGCTTGGTCGGGATGCTTCTCGCCGGGGACCGGAATATAGGCGTCGTTGTAGAACTGAATGTAGTGCTCTCCCCACCAAAGAAGCATGGGAAGGCGGTTCGCCAGCAGTGTCGGCAGGATCGTTTTGAGCGCGGGTGACCACGCTTGGGGCGGCCCCAGAGGCGTGTAACCCCAGTCGAAGCCGCGAATCCGCTCGACCATTTCGCCGGTGCCCTGGATGAAGGCAGTCGCCGAGCTGTCCGGTCTGTCTGGTTGATTGCTCACCGCACGGAACCCTCTTGGCTGCTGCACCACCCGCATTGGAGCGCGACGCTACGGCGGGCGCAGCACGACGCAGCGTAGCGGTATGCGGCGGTGCGCCCTGCCGAACGGCCTATTGCCTACGAGCCCATTCTGTCATTCACATCGGCGGCCGGGACCGCGACGTGCGTTGTTTCGGACATCGTAACCCCGGCTCGAGCGCCGCGCGATCCGGTCGCCGGTGCGGTCACGCCTCCGCGTCAATTGACGCACCCCACGCATCGTGGTCTAGTCCAAAGACCTCAGGAAACGCACTATCTTGAACGTTGCGGTCGGTCTCATTGCCCTGTTTGCGCTCGCGGCACCGGCACACGCGCAGGACCTCGTGTTCGCGAACGTCGACCAGGCTAGGCAGATTCTCGCGACCCGGGACGCGTTCGTCGAACGCTTGAGCCCGTTCGACCGCGCGTCGCGCTTGAAGACGAACCGCGTGGTCACGGAGGCCGAGTATCTCGAGTTCGCCGCGTCGGCCGCTCTCGGGTGGGAGGAATCGGACCGCAGAACGATTTTGGCCGCGTACGACCAAGTGGAGGCGAAAGTCAGGGCGCTGCACCTGCCGCTGCCGCCGAAAATTTTCGCCGTGAAGACCACGGGCAAGGAGGAAGGCGACACGGTCTACACGCGCCAGACCGCCGTGATGATCCCGCGCTCGAAAATCGGCGACAACCTGCCACGACTGTTCGCCCACGAGCTATTCCACATCGCATCGCGCGCGAACCCCGCGCTGGCCGAACGGCTGTACGCCGTCATCGGCTTCACGAGATGCACCGAAGCGAGTTATCCCGCGAACCTCGCCGCGCTCAAGCTCACGAACCCCGACGCGCCGCGCAACGACTACTGCATCCGCGTCACGCTCGACGGACAGAGCGTGGCCGCGACACCGATCCTGTTCTCGCGCGCCGCGAGCTACGATCCCGCGCACGGCGGCGAGTTCTTCGACTACCTGCAACTCGGGCTGCTCGTGAGGGCCGCGTCCGGCGAAGCGCTCTCGACGGAGAAGATCGTCGGACTACAGCAGGTGACGGGATTCTTCGAGCAGGTAGGCCAAAACACGCAGTACGTGATTCACCCGGAGGAGATCCTGGCGGACAACTTCGCGCTGCTCGTGCTGGACATGAAGGTGAAATCGCCGGCCGTGCTGACCGGCTTGCGGCGGGCGCTCGCCGAGTTCAGTGCAACCTCGACCGGCTCACGATAGGCGGGCGAAGGCCTGGTGAGTCACGGTCACGGGCCCCGCAACGCCGGCGCAGACTGCCGGTAGCTGCGCGGGCTCTTGCCGAAGCGCTTCCTGAACTCCGTCGAAAAATGCGCCGAGCTCGCAAATCCGGATTCGAATGCGATCTCGGTGATGGTGTGGGTCGCGAACGCGGACGATGAGAGCAGGCGGCGTGCGGCCTCCAGCCGGCACACCCGCAGATACTCCGAAGGCGTCATTCCGTCCGCTGCCAACGCCATCTGCACGTAGCGCGGCGTGATTTCCAAGTGGTCGGCGATATCCTCGGTCGACAGACCGGGCTTCGCGTAGTTCTCCTGGATGAACGTCTTGATCTGCGCGCGCCGAAACTCGACGGCGTAACGCTCGACGCGATCCTCCGGCGCCTGCGCCCGCGGCGTGAGCGCAAGCATGTGCAGGAACGAACACGCAAGGTTGCGTCCCGCCGTAGCGAAACCGCCTTCCCTCGACACCGTGACGGACGCGTCCATGATCCTTCCGAGGATGTCGTTCAGCGCGGGCGGCAGGCCCAGGCTTCGGCCGACCAGGTCCATGGGATCGGGGATGTGTTTGCGAAGCAGGCCCTCTTCGATGTGGAACGCGACCGTGGTGTACGTGCGATCGATTGTCCACTCGCCGGCGAACTCCGGCCTGCATATCACCAATTCGCCGGGCGCCAACCGCAGCGTTCCGCGCCCTTCCATCGTCAGCACGGACGCCTGGTCGGCCCGCGTGATCTGAAAGAACGGATCCGGCCACGAGCTACCGTAATTCGTGAGGCGCAGCGCCGGCATCACTCCGCGTGAGATAGCCACGCCGTCACCGGTGTGGAACTCCATCTCCGGGACGAACGGCGCGGGCGTCAGCGGGGTGAATTCGAAGCGCGTGGAGAACTGCGAGCTGACGTTGGAGGCAAACTCGTCCCACTGCGCAACTCGACGCGATTCCACGGCGACGGACACGGACCTGTTCCCCCTCTGGCAGCTCGCGTAGGCGGACTCCGCGGGGTAGCTTGTCCCCGGGCGCGCTCAAACTCAAGCGTCGCCCGGGAACAACAGTCCGTAAATGATTGACGAATCAGTAACGGATCGTGGCGTTGATCCCGATCGTCCTCGGCCGCCAGGTGGTACCGATGAGCCGCGTGTCCGTGGCGTTGACGTTACCCACCGCCAACAGGGGATGCTCGTCAGTCACGTTGTTGACGAAGAACGAGGCATCGATCTTCGTCAAGCGCATGCCGAGCCGCAGATTCACCTGGTGGGTCTGCGGATTGACCGGTAAGAGCGGATTGTAGGTCGCGGCGTCCGCCGGCGTCTGCGAGCCAAACCGTCCGTCGTTGAAGCTGTGGTAGACGTCCTGCAGCCACGCGTACGCGTCGTGGCTGCCGGCGCGGAAGTTGAACTCTGCACCCACCGTCGCCGTCCAGGGCGGCACGGCGGAACCGGGGCCGCTGACCTGCTCACCCGCCGTGACGAGCCCGGAAATGGTCGACGTGTACCGGGCGTTCGTACGACCGACGTTCGCATCGAGCTTGACGTGGTCGCCGAGCAACGCCTGGAGACCGAGATCGAACCCGTTGGCGCTCGCGGTACCGAGATTGAAGATCATCGAGAAGCCGCACCCCGTAATCCCGAGGTTGTTCTGGATGTCTTTCCAATCGATGTGGTACCCGGACACGTCGAGCGACAGGCGGTTCTCGAGCAGGCGGGTCTTCATCCCCACCTCATAGCTCCACAGCGAGTCCGGCTGGAACTGGTGATCGAACTTGATGCCCCGAGCGATGTAGCCG
>FTEZ01000339.1_pt1 | contig 8204 bp, 10 predicted proteins | sample 1640331 | NCBI WGS metagenome assembly FTEZ01 (sample SAMEA3914816, study PRJEB12502) | metagenome | biome: forest; material: soil | place: USA | collected 2011-09-16 | depth 0.3 m
CGCGCCGGCGGCGCCGGCCTCACGCCGGGATGAACGAAGATCCCTTGGTCGCGGGCTGAGGCTGCTGCTGCACGATCACTTCGACGCGCGCGTTGCGTTGCCGCCCCGCCGCGGTGTGATTGCCGGCAATGGGATCGCTGCCGCCCTTGCCAAGCGCAGTGAGCCGGGGAGCCGCTACGCCGTGCTCGATCAGGTAGGACATCACCGAGTCGGCCCGGCGCTGCGACAGGCCATGGTTGTAGCCATCGCTGCCGAGGCTGTCCGTATGCCCTTCGATCATCACATTGCGATCGACGTGCTCGGCGAGGAATGCCACCAGCTTGTCGAGAGAGCCCGTCGCCGGTTTCAGCTCCGCCCGGCCGTTGACGAAGTTCACGCCCTCCACGGTCATCATGAGCCCCCGTTCCGTGACCTTCGCGGCCATCTCTTCGCTGTGATTTGCTTGATCCAAGCCAGTCTCTCCATGGGTCCTGGTGGCAGGTTAATGAGAAAGCCTGCCGCATCTGTTCGCTACCGTACGCAAGGCGGCGCCGCACCGGCCGCGGGCCCGGCTGTCGGACAGCGGCGCCCGGACCGCCTCCTGCTCATCGGGGGCGCATGAGCTCGGGCAGCAATCGATCGGTTTCCTTTTTCACCACCCCGTAGCACTCGCAACACAACTCCTCGAGTTGCGGCCGGTTCAGCACGGTGATGTGTCCGCGGCTGTAGCGGATGACACCACTCTTCTGCAGCCGCCCGGCGGCGTCGGTGACCCCTTCGCGCCTCACGCCCAGCATGTTCGCAATGAGCTCGTGCGTCATGATGAGCTCGTTCGAAGCGAGCCTGTCGAGCGAGAGCAACAACCAGCGGCACAACTGCTGGTCGACTGAATGGTGGCGGTTGCAGACAGCCGTCTGCGCCATCTGGGTGATCAAAGACTGGGTGTACCGAAGCAGGACCAGCATCACTTCGCCGTGCAGGTAGAACTCTTTCTTGAGCCTCGCACCCGTCAGCCGATATGCCCAGCCGGCGCTCTGGACGACTGCGCGACTGGTCGTGGTTTCCCCGCCCATGAACAACGACACTCCCACCGCGCCGTCGTTGCCCACCACCGCGATTTCCGCGGATGCGCCGCTTTCGAGCACATAAAGCAGTGACACGATCGCATCGGTCGGAAAATAGATGTGGCGCATGTGTGCGCCAGACTCGCTGAGCACTGTGCCAAGGGGCAGGCTGACAAGCTTCAGGTACGGGAACAGTCGTTTTCGCACTTCCGCAGTCAGGGACTGCAGGATGTGGTTCTGCTCGGGATTACAGATCCGGGACATCTCGCCGCCGCATCGCGCATAACGACTTCGAGTGTACAGCGCGCGATCATCGCTCGGTGCGATATCGCACAGACACACTTATGAGGGATTTGGCAGCCACCGGCCCGCATAGGTGTGGCAGCGTACGGACGAAACCACACCGCAGCCCTAAGGTCGCGCCTCCTGTAGGAGGCCGCGTGCTAAATCATTCCCTGGCTGTGTCGAATCGCCCGTCCATCGAAGCTTTCCGGATGCCGAACGGCTGGCAGGGCGCTGTAGAGCCCGAGGAGCCACGATTTCCGGTAGCCCACCAGGCGCTCGCACTCACGCCGGCCAACCTGCGAATCCTGATCGTCAATGAAGACACGCGATCCGCCGCGTCGCTGACGAACGTGCTCAACGAGCTTGGCTACAACACCACATTCACCGCGTCCTCGGCCCACCGGGGGCTGCTGGCCGCGCACGACTTCTCGCCGTCGGTCGCGCTCGTCGACCTGGTGCTGCCGGATATGAGCGGTTTCCAGCTCGCGCAGACCCTGCGATCTCACATTCGCAGCCATGTTCGGCGCGTCCCGCTGATTGCCGTGGCCGAGCGGGATATCTTCGGCACCAGCGACCTCGCGCGGGCCGCTGGTTTCGTCGCGTGCCTTTGCAAGCCCGTGCCGCGAATCGAGCTGAATTCCCTCTTGCGCAAGCTCTGTCGCTGAATCTGTCGCTGAACAAGGCTGTTTCCGCGGAGATTTGACTATCTATTCATCCATTGCAGGCGCAGACTGCCCAAGGTCAGCGACCGCCGCCTGACGCCAACCCGCCTGCCCTTCCCCGGCCTCGGCACCCACTTTCCAAGACATGACATCGAACGCTCCAAATCGCCGGCGTCGATGCAATTGCGCTTTTTCGCGCGCTGGCGTCCCGATGACGCAAGGAATCTCTGACATGACTGATCGAAGAATGTGGCGGGGCCCCTGGCTTGCCATCGCCGCCACCGTGCTCGCCCTCTCCGGCTGGACCGTTTCCGCACAAGGCACCGCGGCAGCCATTCCGCCCAACGCGAGTGCCCAGCGTTTCGGCAGCGGCTGGGACTGCAACCGCGGTTTCGCGCGACAGGACAAGGAATGCGTGGCGCTCAAAATGCCGGCCAACGCATACCTCAGCTCTTCCGGAACGGAATGGAAGTGCGATCGCGGTTTCATCAAGTCGAATGAAGCCTGCGTGCGCGTGACGGTCCCATCGAACGCATTTGCGGATGAGTCCGCGTATGACGCCGGCTGGACCTGTAACCGCGGGTTTCGCAAAGTGGGCGCCGCATGCACGCGCGTCACCGTTCCCGCGAATGCCTACGAAGTAGACGCCAGCTACGGACGTGGATGGGAATGCATTCGAGGCTATCGGCAGGTCGACGACGCGTGCGTGTCGGTCGGCGTTCCGGCAAATGGCTATCTCGTGCGCGCCGGCGACGACTGGAAATGCGAACGAGGCTATGTGCGCCAGGGCGCAACATGCGCAACCGTGCAGATTCCCGCAAGCGGCTATCTCGACTCGTCGGGAACCGGCTGGAAGTGCGAGCGCGGCTTCTCACGCACCGAAACCAAGTGCGTGGCTCTTGCCTTGCCGGACAACGCATTCATCGACTACTCGGGCAACGACTGGCGCTGCCTCGATGGCTTCCGCAGGAAAGAAACCGCCTGCGTCACCGACAAATAGCGCGCCACTGTGCTGAGGATATTTGCGGGATGATTACCGTGTTGCTCGCGCTGCTGGTTGGGCTTTCGCTTTATCTAGCCATGCGGTTGAGCTCGCTCAACACGGAAAACGTTTCGCTGCGAGCCCAGGTCACCTCCCTGAAGCGACAACTCGTCAAACGCAAGGCGTGAGCGGCTTCGAAAAAAAACTGATCACGCTCACGTTCTCCCGCGCTTCGCCTCATGCGCCGGTTTCGGTGCGCGCGCCCTTCTTCCGCATCTGTGCCGATGCCACCCTGCGTGGCCCTGACAGCAGCATCGTTGCCACTTACGCTGCCCATAGGTGGCGACTCGGACAGCGCAGCTGCCAGGAGTTTCATTGCAGCGATGCCGTCTACCTGCGGGTGACGAACCAGCACGGCGAGCACGAGCGCCTCGGCCCTTACGAGTTCGTGCGCGCGGCGGAAGGGTCGCTGTTCACTGAAGGTCGATGCATCGGATCTCATTCCCCTGCGCAACCCGGCGTGGCGCCGGCTCATTGCTGGCATGAGGTCACGCTGGTCTCAGTGGATGCCGAGACGGCGTAGCTCGCGCGAGCGCCCGTGCGCTGGCGTGGGCAACCTGGAGGCCCGGCTGTCGTCCGGGAGGGTTCTCGTCATACACTCCGGCACAGGCCCCGGCGTTTCGAGCCCCAGTTATTGCTGACAGTGCCGCCATGAAGCCCAGATCGTTTTCCGTCGCCCGAGCGGCGCTGTGTCTCGCGCTCGCCTCGTGCCCGCTGCTCGCCGCGGGCTCCTCCCAGGGGGTCAACGGGGAGCCAGACCCGGCCTCGCCCGCGGTGCAGGGCCGGTGGGTCATGACCAACGAGCACGGCGAATATCTGTTCAGGAACCTGCCCCAGTTCGAGTTCCAGTTTGCGCGGCTCATCTATTCCGAGAACCCGGATTTTTCCCGGGGCTGGCGCGGCTTCGGCGCCGCGCGCTGGACCACGGACTCCCCGGCGGCCGAAAATCATCTCGCGCAGGGCATTCGCCGTCTCACTCGCGTGTCGACCGCTCCCGAGGGCACGGCCGTTCCGCTGGATGACGACGACGTGTTCAATCATCCCTTCCTGTACGCCGTGGAAGTGGGCGGATGGGACCTGAGCCAGCACGAAGCCGCCCGCCTGCGTGAGTACCTCGACCGGGGCGGCACCCTCGTGGTGGACGACTTCCACGGCTCGATCGAATGGGCCGGCTTCATGGAGTCGATGCGGCGCGTGTATCCGGATCGCCCCGTCATCGATATTCCCGCTGACGACGAAGTCTTCCATGTGCTCTACGACCTGAAAGACCGGCCGCAGATTCCGGGCCTCGGTTCGGTGCTGCGCGGCGTGACCTACGAGCAGGACGGCTACCTGCCTCACTGGCGCGGTGTTTATGACGACGATCACCGGCTCACCGTGATCATCAACCACGACATGGATATGGGCGATGCGTGGGAGAACGCCGACAACCCCGAATATCCGCAGCCGCTCACTGCCATCGCCTACCGGTTCGCCATCAACTACCTGCTATACGCGATGACGCACTGAGCCGGCGCAATCGCTGCTCAGCGTGAGATCACCGGCAAGACCAGCGTGGGCGAATCGTCCTGCGAGTCCGATGCGCGCGGGATCGTGGTCGTGAGCGTGGGAGCGCGGCCGCGCAGCCTCTGCAGCGCCTCCTCAGCCTCCACCGGCGCGCCAAAGAAATAGCCTTGCCCGTATCCGCAACCCATCTGCTGTAGTGCCTGGGCCACGGGTGCTGTTTCGATGACTTCGGCGATCGCCTTCAGCCCGAGGCTCTGCGCAATCTGCACCACTGCCGCCATGATGCCGCGATTGGCGTCTTCGGAACCCAGGCGACTCACGAACGGCCGGTCGATCTTCACGAAATCGAACGGGAACAGCGGCCGCCCATTCCGTAGCGATCTCGGATGCCAGGGAGGGGTCCAGGCCCTCCGCCGCCACCACGGCGCCGCTGGCGTCGATGCGAAATTCGCCGCGGCCGGCGGGCTTCGTTTCCGCTTTCCGGAGCGTCGCGTTCGCACGTGAGTTGCTTGCGCGGGCCGCAAGATCGAGCAGCTGCAGCTCGACCGCGCCACTCTCCAGCGACACGACGGTCCGCGCCTGCGCGCGCGCGTCGTCTGCATGGCGCTCGAGGCTCAACATCACGAGCCGCGAGCCCGCGACCAGCACGACGAGCAATACCAGCACGATTGGCAACCAGCTACCCGAGCGCTTGAGGATGGCTTCAATCATCCCGGGCCGCCGGGTCGCTTGTGCAGGATGCAACTGAACGTGAGCGTCACGTGCCTGGAGCCCGCGAGCTTCACGTAGTCCAGCACCAGTGTAGTGTCGGCACGCGAGAAGTTGCGCCCCATTCCCACGAAGTATTCGTGAAGGATCTGCCCGGGGATGTTCGGCAGGCCGGGCGCGTTGATGAAGATCGGTGACGCCTGTCCATTCGCGACACCGCCGAAGAAATTCATCGTCTTGCCATATCCATCGAGGCGAGCCGTGGCAATTCGCGTGCCCAGCGAGCCGCTCACCGAATAGGCATAGGAGACTGCCGTCGACAGCTTCGGGGTCCACAGGTATTGCAGCCCGAGCGTCGGCAGGTTGCCATCTGACGTGTCGACGTTGATCTGCTTGTCTTCGAGCCGGACAGAGAGCTGGCGCGTGATGTTCTGCCATGCACCGACCGCAACGATCGAATACTCGTAGGAGTGAACCCTGTCTTTCCCGGAACCTTCGTGCGCTTCCGCGTAGAGCGTGGTGCGGCGCGCGGCTTCACCGAAGCCATGGGAGAGGCTCAGGGAGCCGAAGTTCCACTCCGCGTCTCCGATCGTCTGATGTTCGCCGGCCAGGCTGAATATCGTGTCGGCACTGAAGTTGTGGAGCCAGCCTGCCGCGGCACCCCAGCCACCGTTGGTGCTCGTCAGGGTCGAGCCCGACGCCATCAGCGTGATGCGGTCGTCGCTGTCCGGCGCGGCGGCAAATGCCTCGCAGGCATGCGCGAACGCCAGCGCGCCCGCTCCCCATGCAACGAGCGCGCGCTTCATGACCGCACCGCCGTCGCGCTCACGAGTGCCGCGCGCGTGCTGGTGGCGTCGATATCGCCCGACCTGCCGACTGGAAGGAATGCAATCACGTGAATCCTTTCCTCTTCGCCCGGGAGCACCACGGGAGTAATCGTCACCTGGAACAGGCGGGGCACCATCTCCATCAGCACGCGGCGCTTGGCGGACAGATTGGGCTTCAGCCAGTCGCTGGGCAGGCCGGCCTTCTTCAGCAGGGTGTCGACCGTGGCGCCCACCTCGGTATCCGGAAAGAGCGCGGTGGCCTGATGGTTGAAGCCGAGCACGCGGCCGCCCGCGTCGACGATGAGGGCGGCGTGGTCCGCGGCTTCCAGCGCGGCACGGCGAATGAACGTTTCCGTCGTATCCGTAATGAGCAGCAGCGCAAACCGACGACCGCGCTGCGAAACGTGCTGGACGCGCACATCTGTCACGCGCACCTGCTCGCCAACGTGAATCATCGTGAGGGGTGCGGTGCCGCCGAAGCCCCCAACGAGCTGCTGCACGACCTCCGGGTACGAAAAGCGAATGACCTTGTAGAGATCGCTGCCCACTACATCCGTGTCGAGCTCGCAGAAACTCGGCGCGAGCTGCGTGCTGGCACAGATCACCTGCGCGGTATCCGCATCCACCAGCAATGCAGGGACTGGCAGCTGCTCGATCAGCGCAGTCCACAGGTCCTGGCCGCGCTGGGCCTCGGCGCGCGCCGCGACGAGGTTTGCATACATGCGCTCGAACACTCCACCGAGGTGTTCGGCGGCGACGGCACACGCGATCACCAGAATTGCGAACACCTGCAGGACCACGATGAAGTATCCGGACGGCGCGTAAAAGCCGGGAAACGGCGCGGTGCCACTGCTGCCGCTGCCGAAAACAGCAGTAATGCCCTGCCCGACGCCGCGCAGCCCGGCGGCATACCAGCGAAGCTCCGGCGCCTGGACGAGCGCAACCACGATGACCACCGCAATAGCCACCACGCTCATGAGGTAAGGCTGCCAGCGCGATATGAAGACCGAGCCGATCACCGGCAATGCGAACACGGCGAGAAACATGGCGTTCTGCAATCCGCCGGCGTACAGCCAGATGAAGCCAATGAATACGATGCCCAGCGCGTGCACGGCCGCCAGCAAGCGCGAACGTGCCGGCGTGCGCGGCCGGCCTGGCGACGAGAGCGCCGCGAACACCACATGCACGCCGCCAAGCCCGACGACGCCCACTGACGCGCGCGTGAGATCGATCTCGAACGAGCTGAAGAGCCAGGGAATGCCGACAGCCAGCAGGATGGCGGCGATCGCCAGCAGCCAGATGTCATCCAGCAGATGAGTGCGTGGGTCGTTCCACGCCGGCGTCGGCAGCAATACCGTTTCTTCGGCCGCCCTCATTGCGCGCTCACCGCAGTTGCCGCGCGGGGCGCCGGCCCAGCCGCAACCGTGACGTCCGGCGCTCCAAACGTGTTGTTGTCGAGGAACGGGCGGGACTGCACCTTTGCGCCGCTGGGCGGCTGGAAGTCCTCGACGTGATACGCGAGCGCCCGGGGCCGCAGCACCTGGTTTCGCCGCAGGATCGGCGAATCCCCCACGACATCGATGCCGTGGATCTTTGCCTGCAGGATCGTGTTCTCGACCGCCGTGCTCGGCTGTTCGCCCGCCGCGCCGAGCACGAAGGCCATGCCATAGCCGCAGTTGTGGATGCGGTTGCCGCGCACGAGCGTGTTGCCCGAGCCGCGCACCATGATCCCATACGCCACGAGCCCATCGAGCTCGTTGTTCTCGATGACGATGGAGCGCGCGTTCTCCGCCACGATGCCCATCGCCGCGCCGCCCGTGATACGGTTGCCTCTTACGGTCGCGCCCGCGCCCACGACATGCACCGCGGCCTCGCGCGCGTTGATCACTTCGTTGCGCTCGATCAGCACCGACACATTCCCCACGATCAGGCCGGTGCGGTCGTCGCTGAAGTGATTGTCGCGAACGTTGATGACCTGGGTGCCGCTATCCGCCGTGCTCCGCACCGCCCAGAGCCCGGCATCCTTGTGACCCGAGAACTCGTTCTTCACCACCGAGGTGTTGCGCGCCGCGGCCGTGAACCTCACCCCCACGCGGTTGTTCGTGAAGCGGTTACGCTCCAGCAGCACCTC
>FTEZ01000261.1_pt1 | contig 8154 bp, 4 predicted proteins | sample 1640331 | NCBI WGS metagenome assembly FTEZ01 (sample SAMEA3914816, study PRJEB12502) | metagenome | biome: forest; material: soil | place: USA | collected 2011-09-16 | depth 0.3 m
GGTCGTGAGTGGGGTCGACGTACTCGAGGCCAAGTGGTGTCGACATCGTGTTCACGTGCTCGTCTTTTTCGCCAGCTGCTTTCGATCGATTGGCATGCGCCGCAGGGCCACGCCCGTCGCGGCGTAGATCGCATTTCTCAGGGCGGGAGTTGCGGCAGTCGCGCCCGTCTCGCCGATGCCGCCGGGCGCCTCGCCATTCCTGATCAGGTGCACCTCGATCGGCGGCACCTGGTTGATTCGGAGCACGGGATAGTCGTGAAAGTTGGACTGCTGCACGCGGCCGTTCTTCAGGGTGATCTCGCCGTACAACGCGGCAGTCAGGCCGAAGATGAGGCCGCCCTGGAGTTGGGCGACCACCGTGTCGGGATTGATCGCGAGCCCCGTGTCGACCGCGCTGGTCACGCGCCGAAGCTCGATCTCGCCGGCCTCGTCCACCTCGCACTCGACGACCGTTGCGATGAAACTTCCAAACGATGTCTGGGCCGCGACTCCACGCCCGCAGCGGGACGGCAGCGGTGTATCCCAACCGGATTTCTGCCTCACCAGATCGAGAGCCGCTTGCAGGCGCGGCGTCTTGTCGAGGTGAGCGCGTCGCAGGGCGATCGGATCCTTTCCGACTTTGCGCGCGAGCTCGTCGATGAAGGACTCGATCGCGAAAACGTTGTTGTTCGGACCCACGCCGCGCCAGAAACCGGTGTTGACACCCGGCGGCTCCTCGCGGTTGAACTCCACGCGATAGTTGGGAATGTCATACGGAATGTCTTGTGCAGAGTCGACGCCATCGGGATCGACGCCCTTCTGAAAGAAAGCGGGCATGAATCGCGCCATGACTGAGGAACCCGATATCTTGTGCTTCCAGCCGACGATGCGATCCCCCTGCAGGCGCGCGGAAAGCATGTCGTGGTAGGCCGGACGGAAGATGTCATGACGGATATCTTCTTCCCGACTCCAGAGGACTTTGACCGGGCCCTCGATGTGCTTCGCGATTCGTGCGGCGTCGTAGGCCATGTCCGGCTCCAGCCGTCGTCCAAAGCCTCCGCCGAGCAGATGATTGTGAACGATCACCTTCCCTTCCGGCAGGTTCGCGGCTTTCGCCACGGCGGCGTGGAGGCGCTCCATCACCTGGGTCCCGATCCAGGCCTCGGCTGAAGTCGGCGTGACGTGCACCGTGCAGTTCAGGGGTTCCATGCACGCGTGAGCCAGCAGGGGCATCTCGTATTCGGCGGTCACCACCTCGCGCGAATCGTCGCCAAAGGCCTCCTGGACGTGGCCCACTTCCTTGGCGAGAGCGCCGTCTCGTTTGCTCGCATTCCGCAGCCGTGACCAGATCACCTCGGAGGATACTTCGGCATTCGGCCCGTCGTTCCACGTGACATCGAGCGCCTCGAGGCCGCGTTTGGCGGCCCATGTGTGATCACCGACGACAGCAACAACATCGTCCAGGACGACGATCTGCCGCACACCGGCCACTGCCCTCGCAGCACGATCGTCCACCCGAGCCACCGTGCCACCGAGCACCGGGCTCAGAGCGAGAGTTGCGAACTTCACACCCGCCGGCAGCGCATCGATGCCGTACTTCGCTTTGCCATTCGTCTTCTCTGGCGTGTCCAATCTCTTCAGCGATTGTCCTATCAAACGGAAGGCGCCAGTGTCTTTCAGCGGAGCATCCTTGGGTGGCGTGATGGACGCGGCGCGACCGACGAGTGCGGCGTAACCGAGCGTTCGGCCCGTACGGTCGTGAATGACCTTGCTCTCCTGGGTACGGCATTCAGATGCCGGAACGTTCCAGCCGCGCGATGCGGCTTCGACCAGACACGCACGCGTCGTGGCGCCCGCCTGTCGCAGCGGTTTCCAGAACGCTCTCACCGAATTGGAATTGCCGGTCGCCTGGATGGACAGCATCGGATTGGCGTAGCGCTTCTCGTCGGCCGGCGCATGCTCGACGCGCACGAGGTTCCAGTCCGCATCGAGCTCTTCCGCGAGGATCATCGAGAGTGAGGTGTACGTGCCCTGCCCCATCTCGACTTGGGGAATGATCAGCATCACCGCGCCCTGCCCGTCGATCCGGATGAAGGCGTTCGGCGCGAAAGTCGCGCGTTTCGGGTTCTCGCCGGCAGTACCGAGCGGAACACGGAATCCGTACACGAAGGCTGTGGCCGCTGCGAGCCCGAAGAGATCTCGACGCGTCAGTTCCGAAAGCTTCTCGCTCATGGCGCTCAAACCTCCGTTGCAGCCCGCTTGATCGCTTCCCGGATCCGCACGTACGTTCCACAGCGACAGATATTGCCGGCCATGGCCGCGTTGATGTCCGCATCGCCCGGGCGCGGAATGGCATCGAGTAACGCCGTCGCCGACATGATCTGACCCGACTGGCAGTAGCCGCACTGAATGACTTCCAGATTCAGCCAGGCCTTCTGCACTTTCGCGCCGTTTGGCGTGGCGCCTATCGCCTCGATCGTTGTGATTGCGCGCTGACCGATTGTGCCGACGGGGACGACGCATGACCGGACGGCCTTACCGTCCACGTGGACCGTGCACGCGCCACACAGAGCCATGCCACAACCGAACTTGGTTCCGGTCAGTCCCAGAACATCGCGCAGCACCCAAAGAAGCGGCATGTCAGGCGGGACATCAGCCTCGTGCCGCTCGTTGTTGATGGAGAGAGTGATCATGACGATGCCTCCACGGATCCCGTCTCGTGCTGATTGACTCAGCGTGTGGCCATGACATCACATCGCAGGCGGCGGGCCTATCGCACGATGGTATCGGCAATACCTAAGTATCAACTCTATTCGGCGTCACTCTTCAAAGGAGCGTCAGCAACGTCTCGGGGCTCACCGGCTTCACGAGATGCTCGTCGATTCCCGCCTGGAGCGATCGTTCGCGATCCGAATCCTGCCCCCACCCCGTGAGCGCAACGATGCGAACGCTTGCGCAGCCCGGCAATTCGCGCACCCTCCGCGCGGCCGTGAGGCCATCCATGTCCGGCATTCCGATATCCATGAAGATGAGATCGGGAGGATCGGCCGCGGCGGCGGCGACTGCCTGCGCTCCCCCCGCGCAGGTCCTGACTTTCTGCCCCAGCAACGTCAGCACACGCTGCAGGGACTCCGCCGCATCCGCGTTGTCGTCGACGACGAGGATGTTCTTCACGCACCGCGCCGACAGCCCGGCCGCGCAACCTCCTGAGCTCGCCGCCTCGTCGGAAACGTGTGGGCTCGCAGCCTGAGATATCGGCAGACGCACAGTGAACTGGCTTCCCCTCCCGGCACCTCCACTTTCCACTTCGACGGTGCCTCCGTGCAGCCGCACCAGCTGCTTCACGAGGGCGAGCCCGATGCCGAGGCCATCGTTGACGTGTGCGGTGTGCGCCTGCTCGAACATGTCGAACACGCTTTGATGCCGGTCTGCCGGTATTCCGATGCCGGTATCGCGCACGCGGACGATCGCATGGGCGTCGCTGCGCTCGAGCGAGACCCACACGACGCCCTCCCGCGGAGTAAATTTCGCGGCATTGGACAGCAGGTTCGAGAAGATCTGCCGCAAGCGGTCCGGATCCCCCAGCACGATCAGCGGCTCGGGCGCGATCTGCACCCTGAGCTCGTGGCCATGCGGCTCGAACAGCGTCTCGCACGAGTCCAGCGCGCTGCTCACGACCTCGTTGAGCAGGACGGGCTCATGCCGCAGCTCGATCTTGCCGCGCGTGATCCGGCTTACATCGAGCAGGTCGTCGACGAGTCGAACCAGGTGCTGCATCTGGCGTTCCATCATTTGCGTCGTACGCTGCAGAACCGGGTTGCTGGCGGCCGTCAACCTCAGGATCTGCACGCCATTGCGTATCGGTGCCAGCGGATTTCGCAGCTCGTGTGCGAGCGTGGCGAGGAACTCATCCTTGCGCCGATCCGCTTCCTGCAACGCCGCTGCCGTCTGACTCAGCCGCTCTTCATTCTCGCGCAGCGCGAGCTCGATGCGCTTGCGCGCGGAAACATCGACACCGGAAGGAATGACGTGCGTCACGTGGCCGTCCGCTCCGAATGCAGGCGCGAGCATGAGATCGATGGCAAGCTCGCCCTCTTTCGTGTACGCGACGATGTCCTCCCTTATCGTCTGCCCACCCAGGGCTTTGCGCACCCAGCCTTCGATGCGCCGTGCCAGGTCCGGATCGTGCGCCCACCAGGGGCCTTCCCAGAACTTGCGCCCGATCACCTCTTCACGGCGGACCCCCGAGACACGCAAGGCCGGCTCACCGACCTCGAGCACAGTGCCAGCGGTATCGAGCATCGCAACGAAACCGGCCATGTGATCGATGAGGTGTCGCAAGCGCGCCTCGCTCTCGCGCAATGCGCGGTCGGCGGCCTTGCGATACGAGATGTCGATGGCGAAGGCCATCATCCGGTCACCTTCGCCGGGCACGAACTGCGCAACGACGAGAGCCGTCACGCGCGTGCCGTCGCGCCGCACGTAGTCCTTCTCGTAAGGCACGGGCGGCTCGCCGCGGCGCAGACGCGCAATGCGCTCGGTGGAAAGCGCAACGTGCTCGGGCGCAGTCCGGTCCAGCCAGTTGGCTTTGTCGGCCTCCTCCGCCGAATACCCCAGCATCTGAAGGAATGCATTGTTCGCGAGGACGACACGACCATCGGCCTCGGAGAGGGCGATGCCCACGGGACCCAGCTCGATGAGCCGGCGGAAGCGCGCTTCGCTGGCCGCGAGGGCCTCCTCCGCCTTTTTTCGTTCGGTCGTTTCTTCGACCACGGCGCCGAGCCCGACCACCTGGCCTTCGACACGGACGGGAAAGAAGTTCTCGGTCCAGGTGCGCTGCACGCCGGGCTGCGCGGGAGTTTCACCGCGTATCTCCGCTCCCAGCCAGGCCTCGCCGGTCGCGATGATCTCGTTCCAGCGCAGGAGTATCGTCGACAGGTCGACGATCCCGTGAAGGATCTCATCGGGGCGCTTGCCAATGTGATCCGCTGCCGGAATGCCATTCATCCTGGCGAGGCTGGCATTGACGCGTCGGAAGCGAAGGTCGCGATCCACAAAGGCGAGCCCGACGGGTGCGCTGTCCGAGAGTGCATCGACCAGCGCGTTGGCCTCCCGTTCGCGCGTTACCGCCGCCGCACGTTCGAGCGCCATGCGTCGTCGTTCCGTGCTGTCGGAAAAAAGAATGGCGACGTGATGCTCGTCCGGCGGGTCCACCCGATACGCATGTACTTCGTACCACCGGCCTCCGAGCGAGGCAGCCTGGTGTTCGACGTGTATGGGCTCGCCGGTGAGCGCGACCCCGCCGTAGATATCGAACCAGTGCTGCTCATGAGCCGGCGCGATCTCGCGCATGCGCCGGCCCACGGCGCCAGAGATACCGGTGAGCTGCTCGAACGACGAGTTGATTTCAAGAAAGCGGTAATCAACGGGGCACCCGCCCTCGTCGAATATCACCTCGACGATGCAATAACCGTCGTCGATTGCGTCGAGCAGCGCGCGATGACGGTATTGCAACGTGTGCAAGGCGCTGACGCAGTCGCCCCTCGCCTCGCCGGCGCCGACGTCATTTCGTTGTGCCTCGATGTTCACGCATGCTCCACCGCAGGCTCGATCGGCTCTTCATGAGCGGAGCAGTCCGGACGATGCGTCGCATATCTTGTTCCCAACCTTGCCTGCGACCGCCAGCAGCCGGGCAAGCCTGGCAGCGTCCGGCCAGGCGCGGCTTTCGGGACGGCCAGGGATTGCGCGGAGACCACCCCATGACCATCCCTGCCGGCGGGAGCGTCCGGCAGGAATTTCGAAAGGAGATCGCGGCGTCTGAAAATCGGCGCGCCCTTCTAACGCGCGCGACAGGGGAAGTGTTCAGCCCCTCAGCGACGCCCATCCCACAGCTCATCGAGATAAGGGAAGCGCCACTTCTCGGGAGGCTCGAGCGCTTCGATCTGATCACGCGCTTCGGCGGTTGCGAGGTCGAGTACCAGGGGCTTGATGGGCTCGCCGGATCTGGTCGAGAAGAACAGCTTCACGCGCGGCTTCGTCAGGGCCGCGGAGTTCTGCTCGATCACCACGGCGAGCTTGCCCGAGCGCATGCGGACCAGCGAGCCGGTCGGATAAATGCCGACGCACCGGACGAATGACTGAAACATCGGCCGATCGAAATGTCCCTGCCAGCTGGCCATCTGCGTGAGGGCAAACGCCGGATCCCAGCCGGCTTTGTAAGGCCGGTTCGACGTCACCGCATCGTAGACATCGCAAATGGCCCCCATCCGCGCAAACATCGAGATGTTCTCTGCCGCCAGGCGATCTGGATAGCCGGTGCCATCGACGCGCTCGTGGTGGTGCAGGCAGACATCCAGCACGCCCGCGGGAATATTCTTGGCGCCAAGAAGCAGCTCGTAGCCGCGCCGGGGATGCTGCTTGATGATTTCGAACTCTTCCGGCGTGAGCTTCCCTGGCTTGTTGAGAATGTCCTGTGGCATGACTGCCTTGCCAAGATCGTGCAGCATCCCGGCAAGCCCCGCCTCGCGGCACTGGGCTTCATCCAGCCCCAGCCCGCGGGACAGCGAAACCATCAAGGCGCACACCGTAACGGAGTGCATGTACGTGTATTCGTCCGCGGTCTTCAACCGGGCCAGGCTGCGGAACGCGTCGGGATGGCGGTCGATCGACTCCGCAACATCGTTCACGAGCGAGCTGCAGGCGTCCGTGTCGATCGCCTTGCCGAGCCGGGCTTCGCCGAACAGCTCACGCATGGCCTGGCCCGAGCGGGCCCGGAGCCGCGTGGCCTGCTGAATCTCATCCGCCAGCGATACGTTCTGCGGTGTCGCTTTCGGCTTCGGCTTTGGCACGGCCGCCGGCGGGGGCTCGGGCGAGGACTGCGCGGGGGCGTCCTCCCCTTTCGCAACATCGATGAAGCAATGCTGTACGCCCGACTCGAGAACCTTTCGCAAGACGCGAGCGTCCTCGATCAGGAATCCATTGCGCCAGAAGGGATGGTCGAGCCAGCTTCCCTCGAGGGCATGCAGGTACATCCCGACGGCGAGCTGATTGACGGGCACTTTCTTCAACACGAGCGAGCACTTCCAGGGTCGACTCTTTTGCAGTCTATCGGCGGGGTTTATCCGGCAAACGATGGGGTTCACATCCCCTGAAACCGCCGGGCTACCGCGGGGGCCGGGCGTGGCTTGCCGTGGGCCCGATCGTGACGAACGACACGTTTTGAGGCGGCGCGGGCGTGCACGCTCGCTGGAAATCTACGGTGCGAGCCCGTGCTTCGAGGCGTCCTGTGCAACACGCGGAGCAATGGCCTTCGAGGCCGCGATATCGGCCTGGCCTTCTGCCGCCATGCCTTTGCGTAGCTTTGCGAGGCCGCGTCCGTACAGGGCAGATGGATTCTTCGGCTGCAGGCGCAGCACCGCGTCGTAGTCCGAGATCGCCTTGTCGAAGTTTCCCATACGCAGGTACGCGAGGCCGCGGCTGTCGAGGAAGAACCCCGCATCGGGTCGCTCCTTCACGGCGCGATTGCAATCGGACAGCGCCTTGTCGATATCCTGCCCGAGCATCCCCCTCGCCCGGCAGCGCAACGCGAGCACGTCTGCCGTTCTGGCTTCACGCAGATGTTTGTCGAGCCAGAGATCGAATTCGGCGATCGCAGGCGTGAATGCGCCCGCACGCGCATAAAGGTTGCCCAGGTCCAAGCGGACATCCGCCTCTTTCGAAGCCGTTGCGCTCGCCTTGTCGAGATCGGCAATGACCTCACCCTCGACCGCATCCCTTGCCCCGTCGCGCCGGGCAAGGCGCAACGCGGCGCGCGACACCAGCGAAGGAACGTGATCCGGCTTCAATTTGAGCGCCTGATCGAAGTCGCCCATCGCGAGAACGGGCTGCCGGTTGCCGAGGCGGGCTCTGCCGCGTTCGTAGAAATAGTCCGGCTCGGTGGGTGCGAGCTCACACGCGCGCGTCAAGTCGCTAATCGCGTGCTGGAAATCGCGGCGAGCGGCGAAAGCCGTGCCCCGACGACTGAAGCCGGCGGCATCTGTCGGCTGGCCCGCGGGAATCGCCGGCGGCGGTGGGGCATTCGACGGCGGTGCAGATTCGCCCGGAAGCTCCGACAAGTCATCGACAGGTGCCGCCGAGGCCGTTGTGGCGGCGGGCACCTGTCGATGACTTGTCGGA
>FTEZ01000233.1_pt1 | contig 8071 bp, 5 predicted proteins | sample 1640331 | NCBI WGS metagenome assembly FTEZ01 (sample SAMEA3914816, study PRJEB12502) | metagenome | biome: forest; material: soil | place: USA | collected 2011-09-16 | depth 0.3 m
ATCGACGGAATGAGCGACCTGCGCATCCGTGTTCTGAATCGCGTGAGCTTCACGCGATGGCTGCCACTGTCGCAGCGAGCACAGATCGAGCGCATTCCCTCCCGTGGGCACCCCGATCTGGACGCAGAAAGATGGCAGCCGCAACTGGGCCTTCGACATCGTCGGCATCTATCGCTTCAGGAATGACGCCCTGCCAGCGAATGAGATGTGGCTGAATTTCGACTACATGGACGAGGCACGCGCCGGGATGAACGGACAGGTGTCCATGTACCTCGTCGCCATCGATCGTCCGGAAAACGCCGCCCGCGTGTGCCAGGCCATCGACTCGCTGTTCCGGAGCTCGTCCGCCTCAACGCTCTCCCAGAGCGAGAAGGACTGGCTCCGCTCGCGCATCCAGCGCATCGGTAACATCCGCTTCATCGTGAATGCGATCGTCGGCGCCGTGCTGTTTACGCTGCTCGCACTCACCGCCAACACGCTGATGCAGTCGGTACGCGAGAGGATCCCGGAATTTGCCGTGCTCAGAACGTTCGGGTATCCGGACAAGGTCATTGGCGGCCTGGTCGTGCTCGAAGCACTGTTCCTCTGCCTCGGCGCCGCAGTGTGCGGGTTAGCCATCGCGACGCTCGTGTTTCCCATGATATTCCGCGGATTGGGGGTCGGCACGACACCCATGCCGCTTGCCGTGCCCGTCACCGGCCTCGGGATCGCGCTATGCCTTGCGCTGGTGAGCTCCGCCCCTCCACTTTGGCGGACGTTGCGGCTGGATGTGCCCGCGGCGCTCGCACGACGCTGAGCGAGAAACGCGCTATGTGGAAGCAGATCCTCGCGATGACCGTCATGAACCTGCGAAGCATTCCGCAACGGCTCGCGGCTTCGACTGTGATCGTGCTCGGAGTGGCCGGCGTCGTCGGCGTGCTCGTCTCCGTCATGGCGATGGCCACTGGCCTCAATCGCACACTCAGCGAGACGGGCGACCCTGCTCGCGCCATCGTGCTACGCAAGTCCGCCAATACAGAGGGTTTCAGCAACGTCGACGTCGGCTGGGTTGGGCCCATCGCCGATGCACCGGGTGTCGTGCGAGATGCGAGTGGCAAGGCGGCCGTGTCTCCCGAGCGGATCGTAGGAGCGAACCTGCACAAACGAGCCGATGGTGGCGAGGCCGGAATCACGCTGCGCGGAACGAGCCAGACGGCCTTCCTCGTGCACCCGGAATGGCGCATCGTCGACGGACGAATGTTCCAGCCGGGCCTGCGGGAGATCGTGGTCGGCGTGGCCGCCGCCTCGGAATTTTCAGGACTCGACATCGGCCAGGACGTCCAGTTCGGCGACAGCGTCTGGAAGGTGGTCGGGCACTTCACCAGTCGCGGCGACTCGCACGAGTCCGATGCGCTCGCGGATGTGAGCACGCTCATGTCGGCCTTCGGCTGGGGCGCCTACAGCTCCGTCACGGTGCGGCTCGAATCCGCGGCAGCTTTCCAACGATTCAAAGACACACTGACGGCGAACCCGTCGCTGGAAGTCGATGTCATCCGGGAGCAGGAGTATTACCGCCAGCAATCGCAGGGAATTGCGGCCCTGCTGTACCTGGTGGCCAACGTGGTCGGCGCCATCATGGCGGTCGGCGCGATATTTACCGCTCTCAATACCATGTATTCCGCCGTGGCCGCGCGAACCCATGAGATCGCAACCTTGCGGGCAATAGGCTTCGGGTCGGCGGGTGTCGTCGTTTCCGTGCTCACGGAGGCGTTGCTGCTGTCGTTGCTCGGTGCCGTGATCGGCGCGGCAATCGCGTGGCTGCTGTTCAATGGCAATAGCGTGAGCACCAATGGCGGCGCCATCGATAGCCAGGTGACATTCAAATTGCTCGTGCAGCCGAGCCTCGTTGCCATCGGCATCGCGTGGGCATGCGCAGTCGGGTTGGTCGGAGGATTGTTGCCGGCGCTTCGCGCGGCACGGCTTCCGGTGGCGAGTGCGTTGCGACCTGCCTGAAGAATGAACTTGCCGGCGCATCGCACCGGCAGGGAACCGAGCGTTGCAGTGCCGACTCCAGCTCGTGATCAGGCGGGCCGCGTGATAAATGCGACTCCAATCGGCGACACAGCGCAGTCACAGCTGTTCAACCGACGCAAGTTGGCGAGTGCCGTACCAGTCCCCTAGGATCACGGCCCATGAGCTCACGACTTTGTCTTTGGCTGCTGACCCTGGCCGCGGTTCTGATCGTTGCGGAGGCCACCGCGGCCAGCCCTGCCCCGTTCGATCTCCAGGGGCCTGATGTGCAGGTCAGAATCACCCGTGGTGGATCGACGCTGTCAGTCGCCCAGGTTCCGCACCTGGCCGCGGGCGACAAACTGTGGCTCAGGGCCGAGTTTCCGCCGAGCCAGTCCGAGCACTACGTGATGGTCCTCGCTTTCCTGCGCGGCGCGACCAACCCGCCGCCGAAGGATTGGTTCTTCCGCTGCGAAGTGTGGAAAAGAGAATGCGCGAACCAGGGCCTGACCGTCACCGTGCCGGACGGTGCGCAGCAGGTGCTGGTGTTTCTCGCGCCGGAAACGGGCGGGGATTTCAAAACGCTCGTCAGCGCGGTGCGCGGCCGGCCGGGCGCGTTCGTTCGCGCCTCGCAGGACCTGAACCAGGCGACACTCGACCGTTCGCGCCTCAATCGATACCTGCTGGCCATCCGCACAATCAATGCGGGCGACCCGGCAGTGTTGAAGGACACGACACCACTCCTCGCACGCAGCCTTGGTATCAAGGTCGACGAAAAGTGCCTCGACAGGATTCCGCAACTGCAAGCTCCCTGCCTGATGCAGGGACAGGAGTCGCTGATCCTGAACGATGGCCACAGCGCGTCGATCGTGCAGGCGCTCACGTCCGGACCGGCAAGCGACCTCGCGATGGCAGCCAGCTACACGCCGGAGCTGGGCTATGGCTACTACAGTCCCTACATCGCATCGGTGCTGGATATCGCGCGCCTCTTCGACTCGTTTCGAATCGCGAACTACCAGTACATTCCCGCGCTGGCATCGCCGCTGGGTGACCGCCTCGAGCTGACGCTCAATACGCCGCCGTCGTTTCGAGATCCGAAGTCGGTGCTGGTCGCTGGGCTTCCGGCAGTCGAACAAGCTCAGCTGCCGCCGCTGCACGCCGTGAATCCGAAGGATATCTACTGCGCCCGCAAGAATTCGCTCGTACTGCCGGTGCAAGGCGCGCCACTCGTGTTCTCCACGGAGTACGCACATCACGCGACACTTCGTCTGACCGGCAAGAGCGGCGAGACGATCGACCTGCCCGCCACTGCAGATGCCGTTCAGGGCGGCTTCGTCGTCGACACGTCATCGCTGGAAACCGCCAGCCTGGGTGACAGGCTTCAGGGCTCGCTGCAAGGCTACTGGGGATTCGAGAGATTCGACGGGCCGCGTTTCCAGCTCGTCAACACGCATGCGCAGCCCTGGGCGCTATCCTCCGCCGATGACGCATCGTTGATCGCCGGCCGCGCGAACACCATTCACCTGCAGGCCGGAAGCGTGGCCTGCATCGACCGGATCATGGTGAAGGATCCCGCGGGCAAGGAGCTGCAGGCCGACTGGACGGCGGTCAAGGTCAACGAGGTGGAGATCAACGTGCCGCTGCAAGCGGCGGAGCCCGGATCGGTGACGCTTCTCGTCTCCCAGTTCGGAGCCCGCCAGCCGCAACCGGTCGAGCTGCACGCTTTTCCGGAAGCAGGACGTCTCGAGAATTTTTCCATTCATGCAGGCGAGGCCCAGGGCATTCTCAAAGGCAGCCGGCTCGACGAAGTGGTCAGTCTCTGGCTGAAGGGATTCGAGTTCGTGCCCGCAGGGTCGGCTTCCAGCCTGGGCAGCGACTCATTATTGATGGCGTTGAAACCCGCGAGCCCGCCAACCAACGTCGATGCGAGTGCGTCCCCGAATACGACGCCGCAGGCGACGAGCGTCGATCGAACCACTTTGAAGCAAGGCGACACGGCGAAGGCGAAAGTCACGCTGCGGGATGGGCGGGCTTACAGCGTCGACGTCTCCGTGACCGCTCCTCGTCCCAGCGTGGACCTGCTCGGTAAGAATGTGCAGCTCTCGCCTAAGAGCCGCGACAGCAACATCCAGCTCGCGAGCGAAGACCAGGTGCCGCAGGATGCACAGCTCACCTTTTCCCTGCGGTCGAAATCACCGGCGACATTCGGGCGTGAAGAGCACGTCGAAGTGGCCACCGACGATGAGGCGTTCTCCACCACGCTGAGCCTGGCCAATCGCGGAATAATGCTCGCCGACGCAAAAGTGGCGGTGGCCACGTTCGATCCGGCCAGCGCGTTCGGTTTTTCGGCCTTCGGACCTCTCAAATTTCGGGTCGTTGCCAACGGCGTGACGGGGGACTGGCAGCCGCTGGCAACGCTCGTGCGATTGCCTGCGTTCGAGGACCTGCAGTGCCCTTCCACGCCCGAGCAGGAGTGCAAGCTCACTGGATCGAACCTGTTCCTGGTCGACTCCGTCTCCGCCGATCCGGAGTTCAAGCACGCCATCCAGGTGCCAGCGGGTTTTCCTGGACGTGCGCTGCCGGTGCCTCGGCCGCGCGACGGCCAGCTCTTTCTCAAGTTGCGTGACAATCCTTCGGTCATCAACTCGGCGAGGCTGGTCGCCGGGCAGTTGCCTGCTCCGCCGGAAGGTTCGACGTCGGCGAGCAGCCACGCGCACCCCGCAGCACAGGCACTCGAACCAGACAGTTGAAACGCGGTCTCTGACCACGGCCTTCGCGCTCATCGGGGGCTTTGGCAAAAAAAGCCGCCGCCAGATGTCGGATTACCCGCATGTCGCTCGTCCTTGAGCTGCAACAACCGAAACTTTCCGGAAGGAGGCTCACCATGCCCGGCAATACCGTTCGTTTGCACCGCGTTCTGCGTACCAGGCCAGAGAAGGTTTATCGTGCCTTCCTCGAAGCGGACGCCGTTGCCCGGTGGATGCCGCCCAACGGATTCACCTGCGCAGTGGATCGTCTGGATGCCCGCGTTGGCGGCACATTCAAGATGTCGTTCCGCAACTTCACCACAGGCAGCATCCACTCGTTCGGCGGTTCGTATCTGGAGCTCGTGCCGGGCCAGAAGATTCGTCATACGGACAAGTTCGACGACCCAAACCTGCCTGGGGAGATGGTGACGACGGTCACGCTCCGCGAGGTGTCATGCGGTACGGAGCTGAACGTCGTTCAGGAAGGCGTCCCGGCGATGATTCCGCTGGAGTCCTGTTACCTCGGCTGGCAGGAATCGCTCGATCATCTCGCACGCCTTGTCGAGCCGGAAATTCCCGGTTGACCGAGCTGAGCGACGACGTGCGTTGTCGAATGAGCTGACCGCGTCGCCAATCGGGGCGGCGCAGCGTCGTGCGGGCACGGCCAAGGAACCGGAGGCGCCCCGCGTGTCGCCAAAATGAGACGACGTTCACCGCAATTCCCGACTCAACAGGCCACGTTACCGCCGAACATTTTTTGACAGGGATGCTTCGGGGACAATGTATCGCAGAGCGCAGTCATTCAAGCCGGGTAGCACCACCTCAGCTGCCTTGGCGCCTGTGCTCGTGTCCGCGCTCCTGTCGGCAGGCGCAATTTTTTTCGTGCCCTCTGCTTTTGCGCAGGCGGTAGACGGCGCCCCTTCCACCGACTCTCTCAAGAAGCTGAGCCTGGATGAGCTCATGAGCATCGAGGTGACCTCCGTCTCGAAGACGGCAGAACCTCTCAGCAAAGCCGCGGCGGCGATTTACGTCATTACGCGGGAAGACATCCTGCGCTCCGGAGCGACGAGCATTCCCGAGATGCTGCGCCTCGCACCGAACCTGCAGGTGGCGCGGACGGGCGCGAGCGCCTACGTGATCACGGCTCGCGGGTTCAGCGGCAATGCCGCAAGCCAGAATCTGCCCAACAAGCTCCTTGTGCTCATCGATGGGCGCAGCGTCTACACGCCTCTGTACTCTGGCGTGTATTGGGACATGCAGGAGGTCATGGCGGAGGACATCGAGCGAATCGAAGTGATCAGCGGACCCGGCGCTACGCTCTGGGGCGCCAATGCCGTCAACGGCGTCATCAACGTCATCACCCGCTCGTCGAGCGATACGCAAGGCGGAGTGCTGAGGCTCGGTGGCGGAAGTATCGACAAGAGTGCCAGTGCGCGCTACGGCGGGCGGCTGAGCGACGCCACGACATTCCGCGTCTATGGCGAGGGCTACAACCGAAATGAAATGGACCTTTCGAACGGCACCGCCGCCCAGGATGGCTGGTCCAAAGTGCAGGGAGGATTTCGCCTCGACTGGTCGCGATCCGCCGATGCGCTCACGCTGCAGGGAGACGTCTACCACTCTTCAGAAGACCAGCCCGGCACGATTGACCAGTTGATCGGCGGGTACAACGTGCTCACGCGCTGGCAGCATCATTTTGCGAACGCCTCGCAGTTCGAGATTCAGGCCTACTACGATGAAACGGAGCGCCTGACCGACGACGCGAGTCGTACGGGTTTCGTATTCCAGACCTACGACGTTCAGCTGCAACACAGCTTCGCGCTCGGTGGCCGGAACGAGATCGTCTGGGGGGCGGGAAATCGCCTCAACCGGTACCGCATCACCAACACGAGCGCATTCTTTTTCTCTCCCGCACGACGCGACCTCAATCTCGCCAACGTGTTCGCGCAGGACAGCCTCTCGCTCAGCCGCACGCTCAAACTGATTCTCGGCATGAAATTCGAGCAGGATCCCTATTCCTCGAAGCTCGCGCCCTTGCCGAGCGTGCGGCTGTCGTGGGATCTCAGCGACAAGGCGCTGCTCTGGTCGGCCGTGTCACGCGCGGTACGTTCGCCGACGCCATTCGATCGCGATGTGGTGGAGAAGCTCGGCCCCATCGTGTTCCTGACTGGCGGGCCGCAGTTCACCTCGGAAAAACTGCTTGCCTACGAGGTCGGCTACCGCGGGCAGCCGACCACACAAACCTCGCTCTCGGTGTCCGCGTTCTATCACGTGTACGACGACCTGCGGAGCGTCGAGCTCACCCCGAACACTTTCCTGCCTTTGCTTTGGGGCAATGGCATGCAAGGGGACACCTACGGCGTGGAGATCTGGGGCAGCCACCAGATGAATGATTGGTGGCGTCTGTCGGCAGGGTTCAACTCGCTGCACGAGAAACTGCGGTTCAAGAGCGGCAGCGCGGGTAGCCTGGGGATGCCAGGATTCCCCGGAAAAGAACAGGCCGGCAGCGATCCGCCGCAGCAGGCTTCGGTGCGATCGTCGATGAGCGTCGGGACGAACTTTACGTTCGATGCCGACGTTCGCTATGTCGGCACACGGCCCAACCCCGAGACACCGCACTACTACGAGCTCAATGCCCGAGTGGGCTGGAAGCCGACAAAGCCCCTGGAGATCTCGCTGTCGGGATTCAATCTGCTGCACGCCCATCACATCGAATACACCGCGAACCCGGCGAGCGTGGAAGTGCCGCGGAGTGTCTTCGTCGAGGCTTACTGGCGCTTCTGAAGCGCGGCGCGACTTATCTGCCCAGTTTACGTGCCTGCGCAGGATTGCCGCCGCTCTGCGGATCGCTCGACGCACGCGTGAAGTATCCCAGCGCCGCTCGCCCATAATTACGCAGCCCCGCCCATTCCACAGAACAACCGAGGCGGGCGGGTGGGAGAAGCGCATGAAGAACTACATCGTCGGACTGATCGCGTTATGCGGCGTGGCCGCTCAGGCGCATGCGCAGGCCCAGCAGGCCCCGCCGCCGCCACCCCCGACTTGCACGCGTGCCTCGCTGCAGGCCGCGGCCGACAGCTATCTCGCGGCACAGAAATCCGGCGATCGCAAGAAGATGGCGCTTGCGGAGAAAGTGAAATACCTCGAGAACATGGGCGAGGTGCAGGCCGACAATGGGCTGTGGAACACCGCGCTGCCGATTGCGCTCTCGCGCAGCTTTCTCGACAAGGATCGCTGCAGGACATTCTCCGAAGTGATCGTGACCGAAGGGGGCCATCCCTATGTCATCGGCACGCGCCTGAGCGTGGACAACGGCAAGATCACCGGGATCGACA